>OGNV01001096.1_pt1 | contig 19151 bp, 26 predicted proteins | sample 1573561 | NCBI WGS metagenome assembly OGNV01 (sample SAMEA2581892, study PRJEB24529) | metagenome | biome: Human gut stool | place: China | collected 2011
TTCAACGAGGATGTGGCGCACGGACACTTCGGTCTTGCCCCAGCGTTTCTGTTCCATTCAATAATATCCGACCATTTACCGGCTCATGCAGCCTTGTGAGCAGGTTAATGATTGTCGTTTTCCCTGATCCATTCCTGCCAATCAAAGCTGTTTTACTTCCCATTGGGAATTTCAGATTAACATCTATCAAAATAGGCTTGTCTACCTCATAGGAAAAAAATACGTTTTCTAATGTTAAATCTCCGAAAGGTGGTTTAACAATTTTTCCAATTATCTAACTCCTCCTGCAAATCCATAAACTCATAATATCTTTTTGTGGAGGGTATAATGCCCGATAGCAAATACCCAATATTTAAAATTGCTGATATGGGTCCTGTTACATAAGCACTATATGTAATAAATGCAAATACACTTCCCACCGATAGCTGAAAATCAAACACCAAATTTGCGCCAACAATGTATAACAATGTTGAAAGTATTTGCACCATTATTGTATCAATAATAGAGTTCCATTGGCTTAGCATATTTATTTCCTTCTGCTTTTCAATGATACCATCTTGATTATCTGCAAATTCTTTATACTTTTCACCAAAGGTATTAAATAACTTAACCTCTTTTACTCCGCCAACAGTATCTCCGAACCACCTTGCATATTTTTGATTTCTTACAATAAATTCATCCATAATAGACTTTTGTTTTTTGGCAAAGTATTTCATTATAATGCACTTAACCGGAATAAATATAAGCACTAATATAGTCATCCTGTAATCTATGATAAAAAGACCGATTATTCCTCCAACCATGCTAAAAGCCTGTGTAACCACAAAAAAAACACTATTATCTGCAATAGATGCCATTTGACTAATATCCATATTTACATTATTCAAGATTTCAGCATAGTTGGTATTATTAAAGTAACTTATTCTTAATTTCATTAGATGCGAAAAAGACTGCTCTGAAAGGGAGTATTGAATTTTTGCAGAAATGTCTACTCTTTTCTTCTCTTTGATAATATCTATAAGTGAATTAACCCCATATATTACCAATGTTATTAAAACCAATTTAATTAACAAACTTTTATTGCCACCAATAAAACCATCATCCATAATCTGCCTGCTAATTAATGGAATACACAAATTTAACCCAGTAGAAATTAGCAAACATATGATAATAACCGCAATTATTTTTTTATATCCTTTCAGTAGTCCAACTAATCTTCCAACTGCCTCTTTATTACTCATGTTTCTTCCTCCGTTAAATAATTTACAGCCATACCACAAATCGCCCTGATAAATTCCTCTGTCAAGTTACTATAAATTTTCTTATATATTAATTTTCTTTCAATATACACCAGCACTTCCACCTCATCGAATATGATTTCCATGTCACAATCAGGATACAGATTATATATATCCATTTTCTTTTCTCTTGCCACATTCCACAAGACCAAATCACTTTGCTTATAGTATATTTGTCCTTCAATAAAATCTGTTACAAGTTGATTTGTTAGTGGCATATATATATCAGGTATATATTCAAATCTATATAATATACATTCTGGTTCCATGCTAATAGCATAGGCATTATATCCATCTTTTTCAAATTCTTGTCTTATCTTAGACAGTATAAAATATTTATCTAACGAATCTGCTATATCCAAAATGATAAGCGGAATATCTAATCCATTACCACGATACTGATTACTAACAATTTGCCGTACTCTTGTATACCAGCTCCATTTAAAACCAGATATATGCATATTTTCTATATCATCATTTCCAAGATATATTAAGTTCTTGTTTCCTAAATTTATTTGCTCTAATTCTGTTTTTGAACATACAATAACTGTATCAACTTCATGTTCAATATTCTCATAATTACCTGTTACGGTTTCAAAATAATAATCCGCCTTACTGTCATTTATTATATTTTTTATATATGCTTTGTAAACCCAATCTGGATTATATATTCCATCCCCTATATCAACATAACTTTTTTCTCTTACATATTTCTTCAATGTATGTATGCCACAGTTTTCATCCTCTATCATTTTTTTTGCTACCAATGCAGATACATATGGAGCAGCATAACTATTGCTTAATGAGGTTTTATGCACCTTAGCATCTAACTTGATCTTATGTACCGAAGGAACAACTGTGTCTATTCCCAAATGAACAAAATCCTTGCAATATTGTAATGGATTTCCTATTGTCGCCACTCCAATTACATTGGTAAACATTGCTGGATATGTACAGAATCCTGCATTAGACGTTGCTGCAACTATAATTAATCCTTTAGAAGTATATTTGTTAATAATAACATTCAATCTTTCATTCTCTCTAAAATGAGTCGTTCCCAGACTAAGATTAATCAATTGCACATTATTCTCATAACACCATTCTAAGGCAGGCTCTATCTTATCAATTTCTCCTTCACCTTCTTTATTTAAAATGCGAATACTATTTAACCTGCAATCGGGATAATTCTTTTCTAAAATCAGCGCACAGATTGTTCCATGCTGAAAATCAAAATTTTCAATTTTAGTATTATCCATTTTGCAACGATTATCTTCATCAACAAATATTTCTTTTATAAAATGATTTCTTAGTAATTTATCATTAATTCCATTATCAATAATTGCAATTTCTATTTTTTTCAATTATCTTCTCCTGCTTATTACATAATTTGATATTCTCCATATTCAGCTAATATATCCAATACATATTCAGCTAACTTCTCATATGTTGAACTTCCATACACATTTTCTGGATATTGTGAGAAATGTTTCTCAACTTCCTCATTAGAGAAAGATAAATATTTAAGATTTCCTTCTGTTTCCAAAGAAAAACAGTCGTACGCATGATTAGCTATTACAAATGCATCTACTTTTGAATGAAAACGATACTCACAAAGCTTCTTTACTTCTTCAAAATATTCTCTAAAATAATTATTATTATGCATGCAGAATAACAAAACATCACATTTTATAGCATTAAATACTTCAAATGCAAAAATACCAAAATGCTCTGAATGTTTATCTGACACAGGCATAACCTCTCCTGGTACACCTATGATAATTATATCTGGATTTTCAATTTCTTCTAGCATTTTGATATAATGATTAAAATTAATAATTTTAGATGTTTCATCTAATGTGTTTCCAAACATAAATGATGGAAATGAATGCATCCCATACAATTCAGAATTAGTTCTTGATGATACAACGCAAACTTTATAACCCAAATCCTTATAATAAGATTGTAAAAATACCTGTACAGATAATTTATCACATTTTTCTCCCATACCTGCAACCAAAATAATTGGGGTCGCTATTTTCTTGATTCGTTTATCATTCATTTCTTCTTTAATATACTTTCGCATATCTATTAATTCAACCTGCTCTTTGCCACAGATCTCTGTAATTCCTAAAAATGTATCATCATCTATATTTCTATTCACAATAACTTTCTTTCCGTTTTTTGCAGCATATGTAACCACATCTAATATTTCCAAATTATTCAAATTTATTGCTCCAGAATCTATCAACAATAAAGCATCTATATTATACCAATTTACTTCAGTTACACTATTTTTATTCAAAATCTCTCCAAGTTTATCTTGGACGCCCCACCCAACGGGAGAAAGTGTTTCAAATACTTCTATACTGTCTATACATTTTCCATACTTAATAAAAGGTTCAAATTCTTTACTATACGGGTAAATCAATGCTCTCATAATATTCATCCTTTCTTATTCAAAGCTATATCCATTTTCTCGGAGCAGGCAATATTCTTTCATCAATTCATCTACCATAAATCGTATTGCTGAACAACGCTCCAATCTTTTTTTTGCATCTAACTTATTATCTTCTCCCATATCAGCCGCACAACTATCACAATATCCCATTGCCCAACATTGACTACATTGTTTTTCTGTCAACTTTGCAATATTCATTAATTTTTTAACTTTTTCGATATTAAAACCATCATCTAAATTTCCTATTTTAAATATTTCATTAGATTCACTAACTCGCTCACAAGGGAAAAACTCACCATCAACAGTCACAAATAATCTATTCATTCCGGGAACACACGGACCGCTAGGATGTGTCTTTCCATCAATAATAAGTGGTGTTTTTAGATATTCATGTATACTATTCTTTATCTTATTTATATGAGCTGACATTAACTTTGAAACATTTTCTTCGCTTATTCTTCCAATACAATATAAAAACATTTTAAATAACTCATATTTATAATTGATAGAAAATTCCTCATGAATATTTTTTTCAACAATAACATCTCTATTACTTACCGTAGTAAACGTTACAGTAGCTTTTTTTAAAAAATCATATGAAAAAAAATCACTACTAACTTTAAAGTTATTATTCTCTCCAAGGACAGCATTAAACCCTATGGTATCTACATATTCAGGATACAATTGTTCAAATACCTTCAAATTCTCCATTATTTTTGCAAAAGTTCCTGTTTTGCTATCAGCAAATACTCGACCTTCATTATGCACTTCTTCCGGACCATCTAAACTTATTGTTAAATTCACCTTATGAGATTGTAAAAATTCCATAATTTCCACCGTTAAAAGTGTCGCATTCGTTGTCATATTAATATTTAATTGTTTTCCAGCAAATTTTTTTTCACAATATGCAACCACTTTTTTTATCATCTCAAATTCTAAAAGAGGTTCTCCTCCATAAAAGCTAATTGATGCAATTTCTGTATTCTTACTATGAGCGTAATAATAATCTACTGCCTTTTTAGCTATTTCAAAATTCATTCGTTTATTTGTATGAACTCGATTCGAATAACTTCCTGAGTAGACGCAGTATTTACAACGCAAATTACAATTCTGTGTTACTTGTAAAATTAAAAGACTTAAATTATTTTGCATGTAACTTTCAACTTTATCTGTTAATGGATGATAAATTTCTGGTTTTATAATTGGCTGTAAAAATCCCCTTTCCTTTAATTTGAAGATCTGAGAATCTTCCACTAAAAAGCCTTTTTCCTCTTGTAATTGGTTATATACCTTTTCACTAATTTTTATAATTGAATTTGCATTTGTATCATACAAATAATAACTATTTAACGTTTGAAACAAGTGCATATATATTTTCTTATCTTCCATATGTAACCCTCTCTCGCATAATATCTCTTTTTCCTCTATTAAAACACAGCGATAGGTTTCTCCTACCGCTGTATTCTTCCTACTGACTATTCTTATACATTATGACCATGTTGCCATCTGCATTCCAGCAGACACTACTTTTGCTAAGTTCTGTGCATATGTAGTAGAATAATTAGTTCTTCCTGAGCATGAACAGCCAATGTTGCATACGCCACCAACACAATTACAAGCGAAAGCAACTACTGTCCCATTGCTAAGAGCATTTTTCTTGCCTAAAACTCTTTTCTTTCCCATTGTCATATCCCCCTTTCCCAAAAATTTTATAAACAACAGTCATATTATATACAACTTGTCTATAATCATCTCAATCGGATTTATTTGATAAAACGATACTACTTTTTTCATAAGCTTCCATAACTGATGCTACATTCTGTATCCGCACATTGTCATCAATACCATTTGTTGTATTTAATAACATGTTTTTCTGTCTTTGATATAATTCTTCTACATAATCACTTTCTATCTTTTCTCTTCTTTCCTGCCGCCTTTGTATTGCTTTTGCAATTTGCTCTTCAATTATTTCCTCCATTCTTTCATGGCGTTTCTGCCACCACGAATCACCATCATTTGAAGTACTTAATCCAGAGCCACTATCCACAGGTATACCTTCACCATAACATTCTTCAGGAGACGCACCGATAACTTGAAAACCAATCATTTTAGAGCCCATTATCCCATTAGTTGAATACATTTTCCTTACCATATTCATTATGGTGCTTTCCCATTCCGAATCATTTTTCATTCTCTCAAAGGCTGCATCTGTAATAATCAAAGAACCACCAACACAAGTGGATTGATACCAAGCACTTACCGGCATTTGTGACATCTCATTATAAAACCACTGCTTATACTCATCCATTGTCATCTCTTCTTTAGATTTGTTAGCCAATGTACTATCATAATTATAATAGTTGTATACTGGTGGCTGTGAAATGACCATATCCCCTGAAAATTGAGGTGACTTAGAAGCTGTTATACTGTTATCAGCAGCAATCTTACTAACTTTATCTTCAAAACTATCCGTTTTTACACTACTATTCTTATACTGTGTAGAGTTAACATAACCATTTAGATTTGGGCTAATTGCTGTACTTGCTCCTATCATTTAAAGACCTCCTAATTTTCCTTTTATCATTTCTAATAATTCTCCATACTTATCAAACTCAAAATTTAACAATTCTTCTTCTGAAAAAGAAATTCCAAATTCCCTTTCAATTTCCAAAAATAATTCAAAAAGATTTACAGAAGAAAAACCAATTTTATTTGAAAGAAGTCTAACTCCATTCTCTTTTATTGTTTTCATTTTTTCTTCACTACATTTAAATTTATCTTTCAATATCTGGTCTAATTTTTCTTCTATCTTTTCATCTAGTACCATTTTTGATTCACCCCCATCAAAAATAAAAAACCTTTCAATCAAAATTATGATTCCTCAATCAATCAGAACCATTTTGCTCCCTCATTACGAGTCCAAGCAATATTTTCTATCACTACTTAATTATTAAAAACTATCTATTGGATTCCTATATTTGCTAATATAGGAATCCAATAAATAAACCAGCTAACTAACTCTCAATTATTTTTTCTTCTGGTTATTTGGTCTCTTCGGCTGATGCCATATTCCAGCACAAGGGGGCGGGAAACCATCTATCCCATGTACTGCTTCATTTCTCATTGCTCGCTCCACAACCTTCAGCACTTTCTTATTAACCTTCTTCATTCTCCTTCACCTCCTGTTTTAAGATTTTTGCTATACAAAGCAAAGCTGCACACAATATAACAGCTATTGCCATATAACTGATGAAAATCAAATCTGCACCTAACAGAACACAACAATATATTATGCTTCCTTCCAACAAGAGTATAATTCTCGCTTCCTTCTTTGATTCCGCCAACTGCGCTGAATCCATATGCATATTGGGATGATTAACTGTACCTATTATTCCAATCACACTCATTGCAAACAATAACATTCCTAATATCAACTGAGGATAACCCACCAAACTTGTACTTATGCCTAAAATAACCAAATAAGAAAGAACTGATGCCAGATAACATTGATAAAATTTGTCTAAATGATACCCTCCGGTTCTTTTCCTTAATCCCAAAAAAAAGAGCAGAAAAAACAAAGTAGGAAGAAACTTTTCAACTGCTATGCTGATTAAAATAATTGTGCCGATAGTAATAAACTTCTCCATCCAACAAATTGCAACATAAATATATCGTTCCGCCATATCTTTATGGATCAGTTTTGTTTCTGTCATCTGATCTACTAAATCAATTGCTATTTTTTCAATCATATTTCTGCCTCCTTATAAAAATTATAAATTCATCCCCCAAAAAAACAATATCCATTGCAGAAAGTGACCTCTCATTGCAAAAAATGACCAAAAAAAATGATTTGCTTATCGCAAATCACTTTTCTTAATGTGGTATTATAATTGAGAAATAAAATTCATTTTCATCGTTTTGTATGGCATAAGAGCCTTGATACTTTGTTATGACATCAATTATATTTTTTATGCCAATACCATGTTCATCTATATCATGTTTTTTTGAAGTCTGTATTTCTCCGTCCTCAATAACAAGCTCACCATCGTATGTATTCTTTACAGATATGATGACATTATCTTTTTCTTTAACAAACTTCATTTTAATTACCTTTTTTTCAATACACTTTTCACAAGCCTCAATGGCATTATTCAACAGGTTTGATAATATAACAACAATATCCTCATCACTAATACCAATCTCCGACAAATCGTTAATTTTGAAAATAAATACAATTTTTTTATCCAATATCTCCCTATATTTACTATTTAGAATTGCATCAACAATTACATTATTTGTTTTAATGTAATCCAATTCCGTGCTTAAATGCCCACTCACCTTACTTACATATTTCTCCAACTCATCATAGTTCTTTGCTGCTATCAGAGATTCAATACACAAAATCTGATTTTTATATTCATGAGTCATTCTCCGCTGCTTAGCAAAGAAACCGTACGATACATATCCGTCTGATTTTGAACTTTTATCTGAAAAATCTTATTTTCACGGATTTTTGTTTCACGCTTCAATATATCATTAATTAAATAAAATACGACTATATTCATGCCTGCCAAACAAAATGCTATGACTAGAAACACATTTTCCTGCTTTTGATTTTTGACACTACCGGATGTAATAATCATTGCAATAATCGTAAAAATCGAAAAAACAGGGAAAAATATAAACCGGAGCCAATCTATATCCATTAAAACCTCTGAAGATCTCACTCCAATTTTTTTCCTAATCATCAAAACTACCATGAAAAGAAGTATCTTTGCCAGAACTGTTACCAGATAACCACCAACATTATGTGACTCGTTAATTTCTGCTATACTGTTAAAGAGTGAAACATTTAACCAAAGTGTAAAATAATCAATAGAAAGCAATAGACCTTGAAACAATAATGATAAAATTAAAGCTTTACGTAAGTGAATATTCAAATACAAAATCATAAAAAACGCAATTATTATAATAACTAATATCTGCTTTAAGATGAATTGATCATAAAATAGTAAAGCTACAGAATATACAAATATTATTAAACCTAAAATAATTCCAATATTTATCAGCTTTTTTTCTGTTCTCTTTTTACCAAAGGTCTCAACAAACATTTTACAGCATGTCATTTCTAATACAGTCAGCATAATTCCCTGAATGTAAGTTATCATTTATATTTCTCCTTTATACGAAACAAATGTTTCTTCCACAAATTTATACCTAACTTTTGGAATTTCCAGTTTAATGCCATTACTCAATAGAACTTCATACCGACTGACTTTGGCTATATGCTTCATATTAACCAGATAACTTTGGTGTATTCGTACAAAGTTATTATCTGCCAATTCCGCTTCCATATCATTTAATGTACCATATAATGAATATTTATTTAATTGATCCTCCATAATATAAAACTCTAGTTTATGCAACCGACTCTCAATGTACAACAGACGTTCCAATGACACATTCTTTGTTCCTTCATTGAAATTAAAAGTTTTCTTTTTTACCACATAATTCATTTTCATGGTAATCGCATCCATACATTCAAATACCAATTCAGAAAAATTAACATTGTTTTTTAAGATATATCTTACAGCATCCACCCTATACCCTTCAATTGCATAGTTTACAAACGCAGTCACAAAAACTATAAAAATATCATTGCTAACATCCTGAATTTTCTGTGCTGTCTCCATCCCATCCAGTTCATCCATATTTACATCCAGAAAAACAATATCATACTTTGCTAGATTGATACCTAAACTTATAAAATCCTTTCCTGATTCAAATTCATCCAGTACAATATTTCTTTTCTATTATCTCAATGCCTTTCTTATTCAAATAATCTATTAAAATTTCTCGAATACGCTTTCTAAAATGGCTTTCATCATCACATATAGCAATTCTAAACATACGTTTACCCCCCCCTAAAATTTTTACACATTTTTGTGTTTGGTTGGTTATTTTTTTGTCAATTATGTATATTTCTATATACATATTTCGGCACTAACCACCAAAAACTTTATTTCATTTCCATATTCTAAGTCATCTTATTTTTCTTACATCAATTAAGATTCTATAACTCCATTTTACACTCGTATATTACTATTCTTTATCACAGTAATCAACTAAATTGCAGAAATCGTTCTTTATTTGCAGAAAATGACAAAAATAACAGTATCGCTAAGATACTGCTAAAAATGATTAAATCATCTTATGATTAAAGGGTCAAAAGGTATCATCGATGCATGCTTGCATGCAATTCGATGTATACCTTAGTGACCCACACTACACCGAGAAAGTAGCAATTTACTGCTGAAACGCAGAAAATTAGCGGATTTCGAGGTGGAGTCAGATTACGGGAATGCGTAGCATGTAGTAATCTGATTAATCATAAATGAGGGGCAAAATGCCTTTTGACCCTCATATCATCTTATTATTTAAAAGTTTCATCATATGATGTATCTAAAATTTCCTTTATTGCCTTTAATTGTGTTGCTTTTATATGCTGTACTCCTCTTTCTATCTTTACTAAAGTCTCCCTTGTTATCTGTACATTTCTAAGCTGCATCAAAGCAACCAATTCTGTCTGACCAATATTTTTTTCTTTTCTGATCTGCCGGATGTTCTGTCCTAAGCAAATACCATCCTGTTTTACCTTCTGCTCCATTCCATACCACCATAACTGAACCCATTTCGGTTCTTTTTATCTTTATTTTATGTAGTAAAAATGGTATAATGGGATTAGTTTTAGTCCACTTTAAATATGGAAAGAGCAAAATTTGGATACAAAAATTCAAGATTTAAATATTTCCCCCTCTGTTAAATATGCACTGCAAAATGCTGGTTTTACAATGGTTTCAGAACTTATAGGACAGAATTATATTACATTAGTTTCCAAATTCCCCCCACATTACAATCTTCTTGCTATCGTTCAAGAATTGAATCCTTTAGGTTATCTATTACCTCCAGAAAACGAAATATCCATTTATGACATTCCTATGTCCAAGCGTTTGCATAATATTCTTGAACGGAATAATATAATCTATCTTTCACAGTTATCCGAATATCCCATAGAAGATATTGCGAAATTACGCAATTTGGGAGAAAAAACTTTGGAAGAACTTGAGCATATATGCCAAAAAAATAACATCCATATAGGTTCTATTCAAAGCATTAAAGATAAACTTGCTCAATACAATTTTCCTGCTGGAGCATATGCCAAATTCTTTAAAAGTAATATTTCCAGCTTAGACGATTTTAATCACAAGACAGTTCACGATCTATATAACATCTGTTCTCAAGATTATATACTTACAATAAAAGTTTATTATATCCTAAAAAAGAATGGAATTATTCTTGATGACTGGAATGATAAATATCTCTTTGAAATTGTACCTGAGAAAAAAGCTACCCGATTATGGTATAGACATCAAATCAGCACAATTTCACAGCTTTCCAATCGTTCAGCCGATGAACTGAAAAAATCTACACAATCTCGCCTGAATTATGTTCCAGATTAAATACTCTTTCTAAAATGAAATGAGTTTGTTCTTAGTTGCAAATAAATGACAGGTTCAAAGACCTGTCATTTATTTAAATAATTCCTCATATGAAGTTTCCAACACTTCTTTGATTGCTTTAAGTTGAGATGCCTGTATATGCTGTATTCCCCTTTCTATCTTTACTAATGCCTCTCTGGTCATAACCACGTTTTCTAATTGTAATAACGCTGCCAGTTCTGTCTGCTTTATTCCTTTTTCCTTCCTAATTCTTCTAATATTATGACCCATACAAATATCCTGCTTTACCTTCTGTTCCACTTTACCACCATACCCTGAACCGATTTGGGTTCTTTTTTGTTTTATATTCTACTTATGGGGTATGATCAAAAGGGACTGATTCTGGTCCACTCTATATTTATATATAAAAAAGCGGTCCTTTACAAATCGGAAACCGCTTAAAATAAATAACTCTTAAATCAAATTTTAATTCATTCCAAAATAATCTACTGATACAATTTACATTCAAAAAATCTTTTATGATTCTTTCAATTTATCAAAAATCAAATCTACAAGTTGACTAATGTTTTTCAACTTATATTTTTCGATATCATCTCCTTGAATTAATATCGAATACTTCTTTTCAATCAAATTTATTAGATTCAAATAATTTCTTGGCAATATTCCAATTTTTTCTCCAAAAACATTTTCATTCTGCAAATTAATCATGCTTATATCTACATTAAATTCTGTTTGCAATATATACAGTACATCTTTCTCTATGGCACTTTTACTTATCATTGCTTACCTCCTCCAAATTAACTATAAGATAACTCTTCTATTATTTCTTCTGTCATTTCCGTTAATTGCTTGTCAGATAATACATTATATACTTTTTTCTCTTCTATATTCTTTATTTTCTTTTCAAGATCCTCAAATCTCAAGTTACAATATTGCACTTTATTTTCTTGCTTACTAGAATTTAGATCAATAAAGCAATTGGTCATCCCATAACTTATATTTTCACATCCAAGCTTATATTTTACCATTCCTGCAATTTCTTCAAAAAATTTCTTATCATATTCCCCATATGGAATAATAGTAATTACATGATCTGGTTCAACTGCTTGTGAAATTTCATATGGCAAAATACCAAAAAAATTAGTAAAAGAACTATTATAAGATACCACTCCTCCTGGAACTCCTATTACAAATATATCTGGCTTTTCAAAATATTCAATATTTTTACAAATTGCATTAAAATATAAAATCTTCTTATCTTCTCGCATATCACCATACATAAACTCTGGAAATGCATGAATACCAAATAGATCAGAAAATTTTTTACTTCCGATTGCACTTACTTTATATCCGCACTTTTCAAAATGGCTTTTAACATTTAATACACAATCCAATTTCTTAGTCTGCTCAGTTATACCAACAACCAGTATTACTGGCACATCCATTTCAAATATTCTTTTATCATCTATTTCTACTTTGGGAAAATCCACCTTCATCCCCGTATGAGTATAAAAATTAACCGAATTATCTAAACACAATTTTAATAAAATTTTTGCATGTTTCTCCGATAATTCATATAACATACATATATCTTTGCCAACTCTTGAAAACTCTCTAACTTTTTTCTCTAAAATAGAAAAATCATAGTCTTGAGTACCATCCCCTAATATGACGACCTCGTAATCTTCATCATACAGAAAAACTTTTTCCTAAATTCTCACCCATATATAAATATGCCCAGTCCCTGTTTTTTAAAAACTTAACTCCTGGTATATCTATCCCTATTATCTCATATTCACTTAACAATTCCCTATATCTTACTAATACATAATTATTTAAGTTATATGTACATAACAGTGCTTTTTTCTTTCTAATATTATTCTCTTTCAAAATCATACCCCATTTCCACAAATGTATAATAATCCTTTAATTGATCCTCGACACTTGCTCTTACGTTGTCACAATATTTCAATTTCTGTTCTGCTGAAAGCTTATTTCCACAATCAGCTTTCATTGCACAAATAGTACAAAATCTAAATGCCCAACATTTTTTACATTCACTTTCTGTTATTTTCCCAATGTTAAGTAATTGCCTTACTTTTTTCACTTCAAAGCCTTTATATATATTGCCAATATTCATTACCTCTGAAGTTTCGCTAACTCTTTCACAAGGAAACATTTTTCCGTTTGTATCTACAAATAAACGGTGCCTTCCTACGACACACGGACCCGAATGATGATCATATTTTATATCTCCCACTTCAACTTTCAAACAATCATGTATATCATCAACTAATCTTTGATAATGTTGCCTTACTATCTTTGTTGTTTTAATTTGAGAATCCTGTCTTACCATTGAAAAGTAAAACTTAAACAACTCATAATTAAATTCTTCTACAAATTTATTACTCATTTTTTTTACTTCGGAAGTATATGTATTGCTAGGTAAATTGACAACCGCAGAAAAATCTTTTATAAAATCTGTATTTTCAAAAAAATTACTATATATTCCAAAACCATATTCTGGTGACATTACCGAATTAAAGTTCACTTTCGTTCTACATTGTTCCCATCTATTCTCAATTTTTTTCAATGATTGAATAACCCGTTCATAACTTCCCTGACCGCTCGTAGCAGTTATTCTATTACTATTATGTATCTCTTTTGGTCCATCAAGGCTTATAGTGACTTCTACTCCATACCTCTTAAAAAAATCAATCATATCATCTGTTAATAAAGTTGCATTAGTTGTCAGGCTGTATTTTACATCCTTGTTTCCTTTATTTTCTTCCATATATTCAATGCAATTTTTCACCAGAGGAAACTCCAACATAGGTTCCCCTCCATAAAACCCCAGATCAATACTTTCAGAATCAATAGAATGTTCTAAGAAAAAATCAATAGCATCAAGCGCAACTTCCATAGACATTCTTTCATTACTATGAACTCTGTTACTATAACTTCCAGAATATACACAATATTTGCATCTCAAATTACAGTTTTTAGTCACCTGTAATGTCATTGACTTCAAATTTCTATCTAAAACACTCTCCAACTGCTCATCAAAAGGATGTCTCATTTCAAATTTTTTGCGTTCTAACAACAAACCTCTTTTTCTTAATTTATCAATATCTGAGTCATAAATTCCTTGTTTTAGCTTATCATATAAAATTTTACCAATCTCAACTACCATGTTGCTATTTACATCATATAGATAAAAATGTCTATATGTTTCGAACAAATGTATTACAATATTATCCATATTTACTCCTTTAAGTTATACTATAGGCACCTAAACCCTGCTTAGATGCCTATAATACCTGTCCATATTGTTCCTTCTGCTTAACTTAATACAAGATAGTACGAAGAGAATCTAACTAATTCTACATAATTAGAATTTTTCTTCGCTGTTGTACTACAAGTGCAGCTCGTTGGACAACTACATGCATATGCTTCAAAATTGTTTTTAGAAGCTTTGCTCTTCTTCATTAACTTTTTCATCTTACTCACCTCCTCTGATTTTAATTATATATCAAATATAACAATAAAGTTATTTTGACCGTTTTTTATCAATAACACTAATATCTGGTACTATTCCAAAATTATTTATTTGTTCTGCTATATCTACTATCTGATTTTCTTTTATATTATCAATATCCTTTATTACAACATCATCACTATTAGAATCTCTTTTTATATCTGCTCTGTTACTATAAATACTTTCTATCCAGCATAAATAACTACCATCGGGATATATTATTACCCCTGCACTTTTTGCTGGAGGACTCAAACTTCTTATTTCTTGCTGCGCCGAATAAGAACAGTTTTCATCAATAATTTTCATTATTCTTTCACAAAATGCACCATCATTTTTCATCTTTTCAAGTGTATCTCCACCTATAATTACATTATTTAATCCTGTTATCGAATTAGCAGAAAAAAAATCAGAAGAAATCGTTATTTTTGCATTATGATTTGATTCAATGTTCTTTACTAATTCCTCAATAGATGCATTTTTTTTCACTTCATTATCCATAATTTCTTCAAAATTAACCTTTTGGCTTTTAGAATCAATCACATTACCCATAGTAATACTTTCATTATATAAATTAATACTATCTATTTGCATCATTCAAGTATCCTCCCTGCGGATATTTTTTCTTTTAAGTATATATCAGAGATTAAAATAAACAAGCCACTTTGCAGAAAGTAACTTTTCATTGCAGAAAATGACATCCACAAAAAATCCCCTTGAATCAAACCTAAGTTCAATTCAAGGGAATAACCCCTATCGGCTCTTTCCATTCATAGCAGGTACATCTTTTGTTGCCATACTCTCGCTCATTACTTTTGTTGTCTCTTGCTGCTGCGCCTCAAAAGCCTCTGCACCATACTGGTATTCTGGCTCTGCCACTCTTGACAAGGCTATTGGATCAATCATTTCCGCTCCTGCCATGCGTTCAACTTCTCGGTCAGTTCTTTCACTTTGATACTGTTTCACATCCGCCGAAAGTTTTTCCACGTTTTCTATGGCAGCATCTGCATAACCTAAGATACCACACAGTAGCTTTCGTTTTGCCTGCAAAGGTTTCTTTATCAGTTCTATCTTTGAAAATTTCTTCTCACCATACTCTTTTTCGGGTTTATTTGCAAAGACACGGATTGTATTGGCGGCTTTCTGTACCGCCTCCCTCATACCTGTCCCCAATGCATCAATCTTTTCAATGCTCTGCTCAACATCAGTAATAGATTTCTGCACATTATTTCGTAATTTTTGCAATTTTTCTTTAATTCTAAGAAATTCTGACACCTTATTTAAAGCTTTTTTCCCTTTCTGCTTTACTTCTGCCACAATCTCAGAAGCCTTCTCTCTCACTTCTTCTTTGATTTCAAATAGCTACTCCTTCATTCTGTGGCATTGTTGTTCCAGACTCTCCACTGCCTTACGGATAGTTACCTTCAAGGTCTTATCTGCCTTTTCCTGCTCCATCTTTGCATGCTGTTTTCGGACATTTACAAGCTCCTCTGTCACGGACTCCAGCCTCTTTTCCATACCGTCAATCAGGGCTGCCATTTCAAACACATTGTTTGCCGCTTCCCTCTGCTGATTCTGGTTTAAAAGGGCAATCAGTTCCTGTATGATCTGGTCTTTTGTCAGTTCCATATTCTGTTGTTGATCCATTTTGATTTTCTTTCCGGCAAAAAGGGGCATGACCGGCACACCCCTTCTGCCTGCTTCTTATTGTTCTTTCTTATCGAAAGGGTAGCTCCCTATCCAGCTGTCTGTTCTCTGCCCTTGCGTAGCTTTGACTTGCCGCCTGCTCCATGCCCTGATTCATGGCTTTTTCCTTTTCCTGCTTGTAGCAGTCCATGAGGGCATCATATAACTTCTCACGAAATTCCTTTGTGACAGGAAAGCATACATCCTGATACTGGCTCTTTCCTTCTTTTCCGTTCTACTTTACCATGTAGGAAGGCATCGCCACAAATTCCTTTTCCTTGCCCTGAATGATACTGACATTGCTTACTACGAAGCTGTCCTCAAAGTAGATGCGGGCAAGCCCACGAATGTTGCTGCCTTCCCTCTCAAACGGTGTAACCGCCACACGAAACTCCGACTCTCCGGCATTCTCTGCCACCCTGCTGACTTCTGTCTTGCCGGACTGCTCCATTTCCCCATAAAGAGAAAGAATATCATCGTACAAGTCCTTGCGAAACTCGCTTGTAATCGGATTGCACACATCCTTATAGACAGGCTCGTTACGCTCCGTTCTCTCCTTTGTCTTAAAAGAAGGCATGGAGACGAAAGGCTGGTTTTCCATTCCTACCACCACAGCGATATTAGTGACCTTGAAACAGTCACCAAATGTCACAGTGGCAAATGCCTTGACACTTTTCTTCGGGTTGTTTACTGCGTTTATCTTGATTGAATACTGCATAGATTCCTCTCTTTCTGTCTGCCATTGCAGACTGTTACATGATTTATATAGGTTTACCTTTAATGCAGACATTCTTTTATCCATGTTGTCTGCCTTTGCTTCCCTCTCTGCCCCGGCAAACTTCGGAGTCCTCTCTACGGTCAGGACATTTCCCGCCTTGATTTTTGTCTCCGGGGCAGTCTTTACATGAAGCTTTGTCTTTTCTTTGGTATGAATGACCATCGGCTTGTCATCCACTTTTTTGATGTTCAATTTTCCTCACCTTCTTCCTGAAAAAGAGCAAAAAAATAGCACCTAAACCAATGGCTTAGATGCTGTGATTTACTGTTTATTCTCTCTTTTCCGCTTTGCTTTCTGCTCCGATTTTCTCTGCCTTTTTTCGTACATATCATGAATCCAGTCTTTTACCGGAGCCTTCCACATTTCCTTTTTATTTGGGATATTCCTTATCAGGCTTTTGGGGTTAAGCCCCATTTCCTTTGCCATGCGGATTTCTTCTTCTCCGAGCCGGCATTTCCTTTTTGCCTCATCCCAAAGCTCCTGTTTATATGCCATCTGTACATTTCCTCCACAAACTGATAAAATCCTTTACCAGAGCCTCATCCCGTTTGTCACGGCATTTCTTCATAAGCTGTTCTGTATCCGAAAGCATATCCAGCGTATGATATTCTCCAAATTTTACATTCAACTTCATAATATATCTTACCAACTTTTCTTCCGGTTCTATTCCAACTGCATACAGCATTTTTTCGATACCTGATTTTTCTCTAAGAGATGCCTGTTCACTCTGGTAAATAACCTCTGCCTGTTTTGTTATCTTATCCTCACGGACAATTTTAGTAATTTCATAGGAATGTGACAGATCACGATACAGAATATCATAATCTCTTTCTGCAACATATGTTGTAATAAAAGAATTACAATGGCACAATCCCTTTTCTTTCCCCTGTGCTTTGACTATCCCCAGATGGAGTACCTTATCTTCCATTCTGTGAATTAAAAGATAGTCGCTGTCAAATTCCGAATCAGGATTATGGTTAATATCAAAAAGATACAGCTTTGAATAAGAGCAGAACATTTCCGGTAAAAGGTAAAGATGATCCAGCTTCAAATGTATCAGCTTTAACATTCTATCCTGCTTTTCTTTTGTTTTATAATACTTCTTAACGAGCTTTTCTAATGACTCCAGTGTAATTCTTCCCTTCTTTACTGCATATACCCCAAAATCCCCGGCATACTGATTCGGTCTGCCAACATATTGAAGCCCCATCAAATGCGGTATTTTCAGTTCCGTATTTGTCAGATGCAGTATTCGTTTTGCAGTATGGATATGATAATCATATTTGCACAGTACATCTTTGGTATCATTAAATATTTTCAACAAGCGGGTATCTTTCATAAAACCATCCTTATCCTCATCGTTGGAAATGGAATCATCCAGTTTCCATAAAAGAAAAATGCCTGGGCTGTTAGGCTCAGGCTTAACTTTTCTTTTTTGAATTGCAATTCTGGGAGCAGTCCTATGATAATTCCATAGGCAGAGGCTAACTTTGTATTTGTATCGCCCGCAAAGCCGGGACGGGTAGCTCCTCTCTATCGCCGCAAAAGCACTTAAGCTTTTCATTAGCTATAATCTAACATGAGAATCAGCCAATGTCAACCGCATTTTTGCTTTTCTCTAAGGCAATTTTTTCACGGATATTCGTGTTGTAGAGGTTGTAAAGGTCTGTTCCTTTTTCAATCTGATTGTCAAAAGGAATTACCACATTTCCGCATTTCATCAGTCCCATACCGCTCTGGGTATTGGTTACGAAGCGGAGCTGTGCTTCTGATACACCGATGACCTCTGCCATTTTGGAGCTGTCCGTATTTGCCTGCTTTAACAGGGCAACAAACTCCGAGTTTGTTGCCCTGTTAAAGCAGGCAAATACGGACA
>OGNV01001122.1_pt1 | contig 18878 bp, 15 predicted proteins | sample 1573561 | NCBI WGS metagenome assembly OGNV01 (sample SAMEA2581892, study PRJEB24529) | metagenome | biome: Human gut stool | place: China | collected 2011
TCAACAGCGAAAAGCTGCTGGTAGAGGGCTGCGTGGAAGGCAGCTACGAGAAGGTGCTGCAGGCCTTCACCCTGAACAAGACTGTGCCCAGCATGAGCGTTGCAAAGGCCATTCTGGACGATATGATCGAAGCCAACAAGGGCTACTGGCCGGAGCTGCACTGAGCAGCCGACCTTACAGCCGCCGCAGGCATTGCCGCCTGCGGCGGCTTTTTTATGCGCATTGACCTTTGCACAGCAAGGGCTTATAATGAGAAAAACCAGTAAAAGCGAAAGGAAGCACACCCATGCAAAACCAAGTCCCTGTATCCCAAAACCGCCCGGTCACCGGGCGCTTTGCGCCCAGCCCCAGCGGACGGCTGCATCTGGGCAATCTGGCGTGCAGCCTGCTGGCATGGCTCAGCGCAAAAAGTCAGGGCGGGCGCATCGTGCTGCGTATTGAGGACCTGGATGCCGAGCGCTGCCCCCGCGTTTACGCCGACCTGCTGGAGCAGGACCTTGCGTGGCTGGGGCTTACATGGGACGAGGGCGGCAGCACCGGCGGCGCACACGCGCCCTATTACCAGAGCGAGTGCGGGGACATCTATACCCAAAGCTACCGCAAACTGGAGCAGAGGGGGCTGGTGTACCCCTGCTTTTGCTCCCGCTCCCAGCTGCACGCCGCCAGCGCACCCCACACCTCGGATGGCAACGTCATCTACCCGGGCACCTGCCGGGGACTGACGCCGGAAGAGATCGCGGAAAAGCGCAAAAAGAAAGCCCCTGCCTACCGCCTGATGGTGCCGGATGAGGCCATCACCTTTACGGACGGCTGCATGGGCACCCACACGGAGAACCTGCTGCGGGATTGCGGCGACTTCTATCTGCGCCGGGCAGACGGGGTGTTTGCCTATCAGCTGGCGGTGGTGGTGGACGATGCCCGCATGGGCGTCACCGAGGTGGTGCGCGGGGCAGACCTGCTTTCCTCCACGGCGCGGCAGCTGTACCTGTACCGGCTGCTGGGCTTGCAGCCGCCCCACTTTGCCCACTGCCCGCTGCTGCTGGCAGCGGACGGGCGGCGGCTGTCCAAGCGGGACGGCGACCAGAGCCTTGAAAACCTGCGGGCAAAATACACCGCCCCGGAGATCATCGGCAAGCTGGCGTATGCCTACGGCTTGCAGCCGGAGCCTGCCCCCCGCACCCCGGAAAGCCTTGTGACGGACTTTGCGTGGACAAAAGTCCCCAAGCAGGATATCTGCCTGCCCGAGGGGCTGTTTTAAAAAAAGGAAATGAAAAAACGACCCCTGCCAGCGCCAAAGGCGCTGACGGGAGTCGCTTTTTCTTTCTTCCTTAGGCTCTCCGCACCTGCGGCAGCTGGCTGCGCTCGAGGGCGGTAAAGGCGCTGTCCAGCGCCAGTGCCAGCAGCGCACCCAAGGCTACGTCAATGCAGCTGTGCTGCTTGAGCAGCACGGTGGAGCAGACGATGGAAACGCACAGCACGGCGGCTGCGGGACGCATCCAGCGGCGGCGGGGCGCCTCAAAAATGCGGCTGCGGTAGTACGCCAGCAGCAGCGTCACCGAGTTGAACACATGGATGGACGGGCAGACGTTGGTGGCGGTGTCGGTGCGGTACAAAAAGCGCACAGTCTGCGCAAAGATATCGCTGCCCGGAACCCAGTAGGGGCGCAGATCCAGCGCCGTGGGCAGCACCGCGTAGCACGCCAGTGCAATGGTCATGCCGGAGAACAGCGGCAGGCATAGCCGCCAGAAGTCCTCGCGCGGGGCCTTCCACAGCAGATAGAACAGAGTGAAGGGGATCCACAAAAACCATGCAAAATAGGGGATCACCGCATATTTGCAGAAGGGGATCAGATCGTCCAGACGGCAGTGCACCAGAATGCTGCGCAGGGGGACGTTTGCCTCCAGATAGTGAAAAACGGAAAGATAAAATATAGAATACAGCGCCATGAACCCGATGGGGTGGCGCGCAAGCCAGCTGCGTTTCATAGAATAGCCTCCTTTTGCAGAAGAGCAGAAATCGATAGCATTGAGAAATTATACGCCCGAACGATGAAGATTGCAAGAACGAAAGGTGAAAACTTTGTCAAGCGCTGAAAAAATAATTTGTGGAACTTGTAAAAAATACCATCGCTCTTCTGTTGATAATACGAATCAAAGCGGCACTTTCCTGCAAAAAGAAAAAATCCACCCCGTTTTCGCCGGTCTTTGCAGACCGGGAAAGGGGTGGATGCTAAAAGTTTAAATCACGCTCTGCTCCAGCCAGCTGCCCCGGCGGAAACGCAGATAGAAGCACAGGGAGCGGAACACCCAGTCCAGATACATACCCATCCAGATGCTCAGCAGCCCGCCGCCGAAGCAGAGCACTGCCAGATAGCAGAAGCCCACCCGGAACGCCCACATGGACACGATGCTTACGGTCATGGTAAACCGGGCATCACCGGCAGCGCGCAGAATGTTGGGCAGGGTAAAGCTGGACGGCCACACGAACAGGGAAACGATGTTGAACCACACCATGATGTCCAGCGCCATGGCCTGCGCTTCCGGCGAGAGGTTGAACAGGGACACCGCGAACCGGTTGGCGAAGAAGAAGGCCGACAGGTTCATCACCCACGCGCCGCAGTAGGCGGTCAGCATCAGGCGGCGGGAGTAGTACACTGCCTGTTCCTTTTCGCCCGCACCCAGACACTGGCCTACTACGGTCAGGGCAGCCATGCCCACGGCGTTGGCGGGGATGTTCAAAAAGGTGGTGGTGGTATTGGCAACGGCATTGGCGGCAATGGCCGCCGTGCCAAGGGTGGAGGTCAGGCTGGAGACCGACAGCTTGCCGATCTGGAACATGCCGTTCTCGATACCGGCGGGGATGCCCACCCGCAGGATGCGCCGGATCAGCCCGCCGTTCGGCGCCATCGCCCGCAGGCTGTCCACCCGCAGGGTGCAGCCCGGCTTTTGCAGCAGATACAGCACCACCGCGCAGGCAATGGCGCGGGACACAAGGCTTGCCAGCGCCGCGCCCATGACCCCCATGCCAAAGCCGTAGATCAGCACCGCGTTGCCGCCGATGTTCACCACGTTCATCACCAAGCTGGACAGCATACTGATCTTGCTGTTGCCCTGCGCCCGGAACAGCGCCGCACCGGCGTTGTACAGGCCAATGAAGGGGTAGCTCAGCGCCGAAAGCAGAAAGTAGGTCTCGGCGTAGCGCATCACGTCCGCATCAATGGAGCCGAAGATGCCCCGCAGAATGGCGTGCCGCCCGCCGATGACCACCGCCGCCACCAGCACACTGAAGCTGGACAGCACGAACAGGATCTGCGCAGCCGCCGCCTTGGCGTTTTTCGGCTCCTGATGGCCGATGTACTGGCTGGTGACCACCGCGCCGCCGGTGGCCAGCGCGCTCATGATCTGGATCATCAGGGTGTTGAAGCTGTCCACAAGGCTCACGCCGGACACGGCGGCTTCGCCCACCGAGGATACCATCAGGGTATCCGCCAGACCAATGGTCACGCTGAGCGCCTGCTCCGCGATCAGCGGCAGCAGCAGCGCCACCAGCGCCTGCCGTGGAAACAGGGGAGTGGATGTGAATTTGGACGATTTCATGCTGTCCTCCGTTGCAAATGACAAAAAAGCTCGAATGCTTCTATCATACAGCGGAAGCTGTCGAAATGCAAGAGGTTGTATACAAGAAAATGTCAAAAAGCAACAGTCTGCCGCGCTGCGTGCCCTTTACCCATGGGCACAGTTGTGTTAAAATAAGGTTGCAGCCCGCCCCGCTGTGCAGGAGAGGGGCGCTGCCTTGGTAAATGATAAGAAGTTGAGGACCCATAAGGGGGTAAAGTATGCAGCAAACTGCGCATAAGGTCGTTGTCATCGGGCATCGCAACCCGGACACCGACTCCATCTGCTCTGCCATTGCCTATGCAGAGCTGAAAAACAAGACCAGCGATCTGGTCTGCGAAGCCCGGCGTGCGGGCAAGATGAATCAGGAAACGGAATTTGTGCTGAAAAAGTTCGGGGTCACGCCGCCCCGGATGTGCACCGACGTCAACCCTAAAATTCGGGATGTGGATTACCGGCAGGTGCCCGGCATCCCCGGCTCCACCAGCCTGCGCAAGGCGTGGGAGATCATGCGCGACCAGAAGATCGACACCCTCCCCGTGACCAGCGAGGATGACGAATTGCAAGGTGTCATCACGGTGAAGGATATCGCCACCGCCAACATGGACCTGTTCGACACCGGCATCCTTGCCAAGAGCCGCACCAGCTACCGCAATATTCTGGAAACGCTGGGCGCTACCATGGTGGTGGGCAGCGAGGACGCGGAGTGCACCACCGGACACATCCGCATTGGTACCGCCACCCCGGAAATGCTGGAAAGCAGCATGGAAAAGGGCGATATCGTCATCCTGACCAACCGCTACGAAAGCCAGCTCTGCGCCATCGAGAAGGAAGCTTCTCTCATCATCATCTGCAACGGCGCAAAGGTGGGCCGCACCATCCAGCACATTGCCGCCGAGACCGGCGTAGCCATCATGAGCGCCCCCTGCGATACCTACGCGGCGGCAAAGCTCATCAGCCAGTGTGCGCCCATCTCCTATTACATGACCCGGGACGATATCATGAAGTTCACCCTCGTCACCCCGGTGGCAGACGTCACCCGCGTGATGGCAAAGGTGCGTCACCGGTATTTCCCCATTCTGGATGCAGACGGCAAGTACTGCGGCATGATCAGCCGCCGCAACATCATCAACCTGCGCAAGCGCCGCATCATTCTGGTGGACCACAACGAGGCCACACAGGCGGTGGAGGGCTTCGACCAGGCCGAGATTCTGGAGATCATCGACCACCACCGCATCGGCAGTCTGGAGACCAGCGGCCCGGTGTACTTCCGCAACCAGCCGGTGGGCTGCACCGCCACCATCGTCACCCAGATGTACGATGAAAACGGCGTGACCATCCCGCAAAAGACCGCCGGTCTGCTGCTGGCCGCCATCCTTTCGGATACGCTGGTGTTCCGCAGCCCCACCTGCACCCCCATCGACGTAAACGCCGCCAACCGTCTGGCAAAGATCGCCGGGGTGGACATCAACGAGTTTGCCAACGAAATGTTTGAAGCCGGCGAAAAGCTGGACGGCAAGACCGCCGAGGAAGTGTTCTTGCAGGACTTCAAGGTGTTCATGTGCGGTGATATCCGCTTTGGTGTGGCGCAGGGCAGCTACATGACCCGCAAGAACCTGACCGCCGCCGAGGCGCTGTTGAAGCCCTATCTCGAGGAGGCACGCAACAAGCAGAACGTGGAGGACATCTATATGCTGCTGACCGACGTGCCCAAGGAGGAGAGCGTGGTCATCTGCAACGGGCGCTACGCCGCCGAGGTGCTGACGGATGGCTTCGACACCCAGCCCGCCGCCGATGCCAGCTGGACGCTGCCGGGCGTGGTGAGCCGCAAAAAGCAGTTCATTCCCGCCCTGATGACCGCTTATCAGGAGTTGTAAAGGGACACCGCTGTGTTTGATTTTCTTTCCAAAAAGGACCGCACCCCGCCCGTTCTGCCGGAAGGCACGGAGCGGCGGCGCTACACCATCACCGGGCAGGTGCAGGGAGTGGGCTTCCGCTACCGTGCGCGGTACGCCGCGCAGACCCTTGACCTGACCGGCTGGGCGCAGAACGAGGATGACGGCAGCGTGACGCTGGAGGTGCAGGGCGACCCGGATAAATTCATCTCCCTGTTTGCCATGATCCAGAAAAGCGACTATATCCAGATCACCGGCATCCGCAGCAAGAATATCCCGCCCGACCCGTGGGAGCGCGGGTTCTCGGTGAAGGGATATTAAAGGAACTGAATAGAAACAGAGCGCCTGACACCGCAGTGTCAGGCGCTCTGTTTCTATCATATTATACTTTCACCCCAGCACCTTGAGGGGGGAGTTTTCCACCCACAGGGTATGATCCAGCAGGCGGGTGACGGCAAGCCGTCCATTTGCCGTTACCCGGGCGGGGTCGAGGGCGTAGAAGTCGCTCTCGGTCAGGTTTTCCGGGTCGGCGGTGGGGGAGATGCCCGCCACGCACACCCAGTGCCCGTAGGTGCTGCTGGTGGCAATGTGGGGGTAGTTCACCTCGTCCCAGCCGGAGGAAGTCAGGTGGTATTCATAAGTAGAGGTGCGGTTCGTGTGGCGCTTTACCCCGCTGACCGTGGTATTTTTCAGGTGCACGATCACCGGACGCCCGGCGGAAAGCTCGCTGTACAGCTTTTTCAGGCACTCGGCGCGGGTGCCGGAGTACCCGGTGTAGCCCGCTGCGGACCACACCGCACCGTTCGACCACATCCCGCTGCCGGAGCACACCTTGCCGTCCAGAATGGTGCGGGCGTAGCGCAGCGCGTACAGGCTGCACTTGCCGGAGGTCTGGTTGCCGATGGAAAGAATGTGGCTGGTGTCGAAGCTGAGCAGCCGGATGCCGTTTTTCTCTTTCAGTTCAGCGGCGTGGGCATGGGGCAAAAAGGCGCACAGCAGCAAAACCAGCGCCAGAACTGCCGCCGCCAGCCGCTGTGCCGCGCGGGCGGGACAGTGTTGCATGGGTACTTCCTCCAAGTTCGTTTCAATCTGGACATGATTTTACCACCAAAACGTGGTGAAAATGTGTAAAAAGGCAAAATAATGAAAAAATGGTGCGCCCTCTCAGGCGCTCCCGCGCCAGCTCCCCCAAGGGGGGAGCCAAGCCGTAAAGTTCAGCACTAAAGTATTAGGTATAATGAGGAAGTTCCCGGCGGTGCTCTTGGCTCTCCCTTTGGGAGAGCTGTCACCGCAGGTGACTGAGAGGGCGCACGCCGTTAGTCCTATCGCTAAAGTTTTAGACGCAATGAGAAATCTTCCGGGCGCGCCAGAGGCTCCCTCCCAGAGGGAGCTGGCGCGGCGCAAGCCGCGTCTGAGGGAGCTAACGCCTGAAACACAACATATGTCCAAATTTAAGTGCTCCCGCACCCGGAAAAACTGCGCCGCCGGGGCAGGGAAAAGATGATTCTGTGAATTGTAGACAGACTTTATTCCGGAATATATCAGAACTGCAACAAACTCGACCTGTTTTCATCCATTTTCACGAAACTGCTTCAGGAAGTTTAGCGATATTCCCGATTGATAAAACCGTCAGGTGTCGGATATAATCAGGGCAGAAAGGCAACGATGGTTGCGAAAGCCTTTCGAGAAAAAAGAAACATATCCACAAAAAACGCTGATTGGAGGGATACCCCTATGAAGAAACTGTCAAAGATCGTCGCTCTGCTGCTTGCAGGCGCAATGGCTATGGTGATGCTCACCGCCTGTTCCGGCGGCGGCAACACCGGCAGCAATCTGAAAGAGGATAAGGATGCCGAGGCTAAGGTTCTGAGCAAGTACAGCACCAGCGTAGCTAATAACAAAGAATTGAAAGATGAAGCAGAAAAGTTCTTGGACGAAAAACTCACTGTATCTGGCGGTATCGGTGGCTATGGATTCGTTCTTGACGGCAAAGTAAAGGGTAAGGACAAAGAGTATCTGACGGTTCTCGTAGCGGCGAACTTCTCCTATAATGACACGTTGCTGGGTGTTATTCTGGATGAGATCTCGAAGAAGGTCAAGACCGATGCGGATGTCAACATTAACCAGAACGGCACTTGGACGGACATTGGCGTTGTTGTTAAGAGCGACCCCAAGACCAAGCAGAGCTACATGGCAATTGCGTTCAAGGTCAAGAACCCCAACAAGAAGTGATCACACAATGTTTCCCCGGAGAGCACCCGCCCTCCGGGGCTTTTTTGCGCTCTGCCCAAAAATCCCGGCAAAAAACAGGCACACTTGCCATTGACGAACCCTGCCGCGCTGCTGTAAAATGAAAGCAGAATGCCCTGTGCATCCGCACGGGAACGCCCTGCATTTTATAAAAGGAGCATTGCATGAAAAAGTTAAAGCGTCTTGCGGCTGTTCTGCTGGCCGGTATCATGGCACTGGCACTGTTCACCGCCTGCAGCGACAGCGACCCCGGCAACCCGGAGTTTGATCCTAAGGTGGAAAGCGCCTATCTTGCCGCGCTGAATAAGACATTCGGGACGAGCTTTAAAAACGATGACGCCATCCGGACGCTGGCTGTCACCCACATCACCGAGAAACACGGCGCGGACAGCCTGACTGGTGAGACGCTCTACAAAACAGATGGCGATGGTAAGACCACGGTGCGGCTGGTGCAGATCTGCTATGATGTGCGCAAAAGCACGAAAGAGAACTATGTGCCGCTTTTCTACGAGGCCGCCAAAACCGCAGCCATCAAAGCAAACTATACCAATGTTCAAGCCCTGCTCCGCACCGTGAACGAGGAGATTGCCAACGCAAAGAAAAACGGCATAACGCTGGAGCTTACCGCGCTGGGGGTCGGCGCATGGACCATCGGCGGCAAGACCTATGTTGCCATCGGCTTTGAGCTGACCAATACCACCCCGTAGAACTGAACCCCACCCCGCCCCGAGGAGCACCCCGCTCCCCGGGGCTTTTTGCGTGAACCCCTCCCGTGAAAATGGGATAGCGGAGCGTCCGCAGACGCTCCGCTATCCCGAAAATAAAAATAATTTTTCCGCTGCTTATGCGCAAAGCGCACGCGGCGCGCATTCCAAATCGTCCCGCCTTGCCCGGCGGGCTTTTTTTCGCCTTTTTGTGACAAACCCCGCCCGCTGTGGTACAATAAAAGGGTATCGAACTCACACAGAAAGGACGTTTCCATGCAGCTGTTTGAACTGGTCAGCCCACGGCTGTTCCGCCCGCTGGCGGGGCCTAACCGGGCGTTTTATGCAGAGCTTTTGCTGCTGCTCTGGGAGGAGTGCCGCCATACGGCAGATTACAGCATTTCCCGCGCCGAAGCCGTCTCCCGCGCCGAGGATTATTTTGCCGCGCTGGCAAAGCCGCTGGCGCTGGACGCCGACGGCGCGGGCGATGAGGACGAGCAGCCCACCCGCGACCCCCACACGCTGGCGGTGGGCTTTTTGCTGCGTCTGCGCCGCACCGGCTGGTTGGAGGAGCAGCCCGGCAGTTATGAGAGCGAGCCGACCTTTGCCTTTATGCCGGAGGTCACCCCGCTGCTGGACGCGCTGGAAGAAATACTGAACCCCCGGGTGGTCACCTACACCGGCAAGCTGTATAAAGCGTGGCAGCTGCTGGGCAGCATCGGGCAGGAAAAAAGCCCCTACGAGAACGTGCTGCGGGAGGTGGCGGCAGACCTTGAGACGTTGAACAAGTCTCTGCGCGCCCTCAACGCTTCCATCGGGCATTATATCGACCGCCTGACCCATAACCGCACCCCGCAGGAGGTGCTGGAACTGTTCGACCAGTACGAGGAAAAGGTGGTGGCGGCGGCGTACCATCGCTTTAAAACCAGCGATAACCTGTTCAATTATCGCGCCTATCTGGAAGAAGAACTGGACGACTGCGAGCAGAACCAACTGCCGCGCTTAGCGCTGGACTACGCCCGGGTGGAGCGCTGCGCCCCCGGCGAGGCGGCACCCCGGGTGCGTGCCCTCATCCAGCAGCAGCGGGACGCGCTGGAAGAGATGAGCACCCTGATGAAGGAGATCGATGCCAGCCACATCCGCTACCGCAAGCGTGCGGTGCAGCGGGCACAATTCCTGCTGCTGAGCGACCGCTCGGCGCAGGGCAGCGTCACCGCCCTGCTGCGCCGCTATGCGGAGGACATCCGCAGCCCGGAGCAGCTGTTCGAGCCGGACGACGGCCCGGTGGCGGCGCGGCTGCACCTGTACCCGGCGGCAGTGTTCGGCGCAAAGCCGCTGTATCCCCCCGCCGCGCCCCGCACCGAAGCACCTCTTGCCCCGGTGCGCACCGAACCTCTTGACCCCGACCGGCTGCGGCAGGAGCAGCAGCTGCTGCTGGATTACGCCCGCCTTGCCGTCACCGAGGAAAACGTGGCGCTGCTGGCGCAGCAGGCGCTGGCTGCCCGCGGGCAGGTGAACGCCTCCACCCTTGTGGAGGAATACCCGAACGATTTTACAGGCATCATCGGCCTGCACACCTATTCCCAGTCGCCGCACCGGGAGTATGATATCACCATGACCGGAAACTGGGTGGAGCGCGGCGGCTTCCGGTTTCAGGATTTTGTCCTGACCCGCCGCAAGGAGGTAAACACGGATGGCAACCATTGATCTGCTGGAAGAGACCGCAAACTATCTGCTCAACCACTGCTTTGTGCTGGGCTGCGTAGAGGAACAGCGGGCAAAATATCTGTATATTCAGGATCACCTCAACGAGGTGCGTGCGGTGTTCAAACCGCTGGGCTACGCGGTGCTTTTGTACCCCGCACCCATGCAGGCGGCGGCGCTGGTCAACGAGCACGAGGGCAGTCAGGCACGGCTGCTCAAGTACGAGAGCATCCTGCTGCTGGTGCTGCGGCTTTTGTACCTGCAAAAGCGGGAAAGCCTTGCCGCCAGCGCAGACGAGGTGCTGGTGACCGTAGAAGAAGTACAGGCCGAATTGCAAAAGATGAACCTGCCCCGCAAGCTGGATCAGCAAACGCTGGAAAAGCTCATGCGCACCCTGCGCCGGTACAATCTGGCGCGTCCGGTGGGACGGCTCTCCGGGCTGGACAGCCGCATCGAGGTGTTTCCCACGGTGCTGCTGGCGCTGCCGGATGCCGACCTTGCGGATGCCGCCGCCGAGAGCGCCCGCACCCGCACCGAGCTTGGCCTGTACGAGCGCCCGGAGGGCGCAGACACCGAAGCAGGGGAGGGTGAAGCATGATCGAACTCAAGCGCCTGAAACTTATCAACTGGCACAACTTTGAAAATACCACCTTCGACTGCGCCCGCCTGACCTATATGATCGGCGTGAACGCCGTGGGCAAGACCACCATTTTGGACGCCATCCGCTACTGCCTGACCACCAACCGCAACTTCAATGCGCTGGGCAATAAGAAAAGCGGACGCACCCTGCAGGGCTCTGTCCACGCCAAGCAGCGCGGCGAAAACGCCTACCGCCGCCCGGGGCATACCGTGGCGTATATCGGGGCGGAGTTCTGGGACAGCGTAAAGCACACCAGCTTTGTCATCGCAGTGCGGGTGGAGTCCGAGGGCCCCATGCAGGAGCTGCACCCCGGCGACCAGACGTGGTATATCTCGGAGGACGGCATCACGCTGGAACAGCTGCCCTTCATCGACTCGCGCACCGGTGCGCCCAGCGCCAAGGAGGACTTCAAGCCCGCCGAGGGGCGGCTTTCCTATACCCGCAGCCCCAGCGAGGCGCGGGACCGCATCTGCCGCGCACTGGGCATCGGGCGCGCAGCCAGCCCGCTGGGCAAAAAGTTCAACGAGGTGTTCCAGATGGGCACCAGCATGGACGAGATCCCGAACTTCCGGGAGTTTCTGTACCAGTACATCCTGCCCCAGCCGGAACTGGACTTGGAAGCCTTGCAGGGTGACCGCTTAGAGCTGGAAAACCTGCACGCCGTTCTGGCGGAAGCCCAGACCCGCGCCGATGCGCTGGACGAGATCGTCCGTTTCGGCCGCGAAGCCACTGAAAAACAGACCGAAGCCCTTGTGAACCGGGGCGCCGCCCTGCTGGCGCGGGCTGCTGCCGATGCCGGGGAAAAGGCCGTCTGGCAGGAGCGGGTAGACGCCGGACGCCGCCAGCAGGAAATGCTGCGCACCCGCTACGCCGAGGCCAAGACCGCCGAAGCGGAAGCCCGCCGCGCCTACCTGACCGCCCACAGCGCCGCCGGTGCCAGCGGCGAGGGACGCGCACTGGATGCCCTCAACGAGGAGCTGGCGCACCGGCAGACCGCACTGGATGCCGCCGCCCGCCGCGCCGACACCGCCGAAAAAGCCGCCGAAAAGACCGGCAACCTGCTGGCTGTGCTGCGCCGCAGCGGCTTTGCCGCCGGGCAGAAGATGGCCGACCTGACCCCAGACACCCTGCCCGCCCTGACCGACTGGCTGACCGCACAGGAAAAGCCGCTGGAGGAAGCCTATTTTGCCGCCCGGCAGCACACCGCCGCCTTGCAGCGGCAGCAGACCGAGAAACGCGCCGAGCTGGATGCCGTATCCGGCGGCAAGTGGGTGTACCCCCACGGCGACGCCGCCACCCGGGTGCGGGACGCCGTGAACGCCGAACTGAAAAGCCGTGGCATGGAGCCGGACGCCCGCATCTTCTGCGAGCTGCTGAACGTGGAGGACGAGAGCTGGCAGGACTGCGTGGAAGCCTGTCTGGGCGACCGCCGGTTCGATATCCTTGTGCCGCCCGTCCACTACGCCGCCGCAAAGAGCGCCTTTGTGGCGCTGAAAGAGAAAGTCGGCCCCATCAGCCTGCTGGACACCCCGGGTCTGCGCAAGGCCAACCGCCGCGCCGACACCGCCCCCGCCGACAGTCTGGCGGCACAGGTCACCAGCGAAAACCCGCTGGCCGCGCAGTACGCCGACACCATCCTGCGCCGCATCGTCTGCTGCGACACCCCCGACACGCTGGAAAACTATCCCGACAGCGCCACCCGGGACCTTCTGCGCCACCATCCCTTCCGATTGGAGCGTCTGCGCACCCCGCAGCGCTATATCGGCTTGGAAGCCCGCCGCGCCCGCGCCGGGGCACTGGCAGGGGAGATGAACGCCCTTGCTGAAGAGGTGCGCGCCGCCGCACAGGCGGAGCAGAACCTGAAAGCTGCATACAGCCAGTACCAGACCCTTTTGCGCGGCACCACGCTGGAAGAACTTGCCGCTTTGTGGGACGCCCGCGCCGCCCTGACCGCCGCCCGCGCGGCGGTGGACGAGCAGGCCGCAAAGCTGGCTGAGTGCCGCGAGAACCCGCTTTTGCAGCAGCTGTATAAAGAGGAAGAGGTGCGCGAAGCCGCATGGGAAGCCGCCCGCACTGCCGTGGAGCAGACCGGCGGCGACCTGCGCGTGTGCGAAAAGCAAATTACATCCTGCGAAGCGGAGCAGCAAAAGGCGGTGGACACCGCCGAAAAGAGCGCACAGGCCGCCGAGAGCTTTTTTGCCGCCCACCCGCTGGTGGAGCCGCTCTCCCGCAGCCGTCAGCAGGCGCTGACCGGGCCGGACAAATCTCCCCGCGCCGCCGCGCAGGCCGCCGAAAAGGCACAGGCCAAGCTGGACGATGCGCTGACCGTCTACCTGAACAGCACCCTTGAACCGGCACAGAGAGCCTATAACCAGCGCTATGTCTGCGATTATCCTCTGGGGCTTGCCGGGCTGGAACAGTACCGCGCCCAGCACGAGAGCCTTGTGCGCATCGACCTGGAGCGCTACGCCGCCCGCTTGGAGCAGGCGCAGCGGGACTGCAAGGACCGCTTCCGCAAAGATATCCTGTTCCGCATGAAGGACGATATCTTCAACGCCCGGCGGCAGTTCCGGGAGCTGAACAAGGTCATGGAGCAGCTGACCTACGGCGAGGAGGTCTACCGCTTTGAGCTGGAACCCAGCCGCGACCCGCAGCTGGCGGCGTTCTATCAGGTCATCGTGGACAAGGGCAACCAGCAGATGACCGAGGGTGATTCTCTGGATAACCTTGCCGCCACCGCTGACCCCGCCTACGAGCGTCAGGTGGATGAGCTGATGGAAAAGATCATGGCAGACGTGGACGAGAACACCCGCGCCCGGCAGGAGGGACGCACCGCCGCCGGTGCCACCCTTTCGGACTATGTGGACTACCGCACCTATCTGGACTACGATATCAAGGTGACCAATCAGGTCACCGGGCAGCAGGCGTATCTTTCCCGCGTCAGCCGCGATTCCTCCGGCGGCGAAAATCAGGCACCCTTCTATGTGGCCATCTGCGCAAGCCTTCTGCAGATCTACCAGAAGAGCGAAAACAGCATCCGTCTGGTGCTGCTGGACGAAGCCTTCAGCAAGATGACCAGCGACCGCATCCGCCCCATGATGGAACTGTTCCGCCGCCTGCAATTGCAGGTGCTGCTCATCTCCACCGTGGAAAAGAGCACCGCCATCCAGCCCTACTGCGACATTACCTACTCCATCGTCCGCCACGGCGACGCCAACGCCATCGCGCCCTTTGTCCGCCTTGCGGCAGAAATAAAAGAAAGGGTGTAGAATGGAAAAAACAAGACGAGTTGGAGTTCTGACAAAACGTGTGATTGAACTGCTGGAATTGGAGTTGCCGGAAGGAAAAGATATTCTTCTTGGCGATTCCAACATTGGGCACATGACAACACGCCATCCTGAGGACTTTGCATTATATGGAGAGTACATCCCGGATATTTTAAGAGAACCGGATTATGTGGCGCAAAATAAAAAGGATAACTCCATTGAATATGTCCGAGAAGTAGAAATAGACCATGTGTTTGTCAAAGTTGCGGTACGGGTATCTACAAAAGGACAACTTTTTGCAAGGTCGGTTTACAGATTAAATCCAAATCGTGTCCGCAGCTTTATCGACAAGGGAAATTTGAAAAAATATTGACGCGTTATCGTGTGTTGACATTTTGAATTCCTATGATATAATAATAGTGGATAGAGATGAGCAACGGAGGACGGAACAGGCAGCCGTCGCCCATTGTTAGGAGATGTGGGAATCGTCACCCCACCCTTGCTCAAAAAAGAGAACGCCCGCCGCATTCGTAGCGGGTGTTCTCTTTTTTCGTGTTTTACACTTTGCAGCAGAATGATGCAAAACGGAGCTTGACATCAAAAATAAACTTTGCTATACTGTTTTTCGCTCATCGGAGGGTTGTTTCAACGTAATTGAAAGGCCGGATAAGATGTCATCGTTCGCGCTTCCCGGAGGCTGTGGGCACCGTAGTGCCGCAGCAGAAGAGGGAACGCACCGGAGCGGTGGTTCTTATCCGGCCTTTTTGCATATACGGATCTCAGAAAAGGAGGAGCTATGCCAAAGAAAGCCATCCAATTGTCCGACCACTTTACCTATTCCCGCCTGCTGCGGTTCGTGCTGCCCTGCATCGGCACCATGCTGTTCACCTCCGTCTACGGCATCGTGGACGGCCTGTGCGTTTCCAACTTTGTGGGCAAAACGGCCTTTGCGGCGGTCAACCTCATCATGCCGCTGCCGCAGCTGCTGGGCACTGTCGGCTTTATGCTGGGCACCGGCGGCAGCGCCATCGTAGGCATCACGCTGGGCGAGGGCGACCCCAAAAAAGCCGACCGCTATTTTACCATGTTTCTGCTGGCAGCGCTCATCTCGGTCAGTGTGCTGGCCGTGCTGGGCATCCTGCTCCTGCGGCCGGTCGCCGTGCTGCTGGGCGCAAAGGGCGAGCTGCTGGACTACGCCGTGCGCTACGGGCGCATCCTGATGCTGGCGCTGCCGCCCTTTGCGCTGCAGAATATGTTCCAAAGCTTTTTCGTCACCGCCGAAAAGCCGCTTCTGGGCTTCTGGTTCACCGTAGGTGCAGGCTGCACCAACATGGTGCTGGATGTGGTGATGGTGGGTATGCTGCACTGGGGCGTGGAGGGCGCTGCCCTTGCCACCCTCATCAGCCAATTGGTGGGCGGCGTGCTGCCGGTGTTCTACTTTATCGACCACCACAATACCAGCCGCCTGCACCTGTGCAGAACACAGTTTTACGGCCGCGTGCTGTGGGATGCCTGTATCAACGGTTCTTCTGAGCTGATGACCAACCTTTCCATGTCGCTGGTCAATATCCTGTATAACTTCCAGCTGCTGCGGCTTGCCGGAGAAAACGGCGTGGCGGCTTACGGCGTCATCATGTACGCTGCCTTCCTGTTTGTGGCGGTGTTCGTGGGCTATGCCGTGGGCAGCGCACCCATCGTCAGCTTCCATTACGGCGCGCGCAACCACGCCGAGGTGCACAACCTGTACCAAAAGAGTCTGCGCCTCATCGCCGTGGTGGCTGTGACCATGACGGCGGCGTCTATGGTCATCATTCCCTATGTGGCGCGCATCTTTGTGGGCTACGATGCCCAGCTGCTGGCGCTGACAAACCGCGCCTTCCGGCTGTATGCGCTGAGCTTCCTCATCATGGGCTTCAACGTGTATGCGTCCTCCTTCTTCACGGCGCTGGGGGATGGCGTGACGAGTGCTCTCATCTCCTTTCTGCGCACGCTGGTGTTCCAGCTTGCCGCGCTGCTCCTGCTGCCCGCCCTGTGGGGCATTGATGGCGTGTGGCTGGCTGTCACCGCCGCCGAGCTTGCCGCGCTGGCGGTGAGCGTGTATATGTTCGTGACAAAAGACCAGAAATTCCATTACCGTCATGTTTGACGCGCCATAACAAAAAAGCCGCCGGGACCCCGGCGGCTTTCCTGTTATTCAAAGGTATATTCCACTAGCTGGCAGTTTTTGATGCCCGCAGCGGCGTACTCCTCGTTGGTCATGTCGTAAAAATAGGAGTGCACCACCCGGGCAATGCCGTTGTGCGCCACCAGCAGATAGGTCTTGCCGGTGTCCGCCTTCAACTCGTCCAGCAGGTTGTAGATGCGCTGCGCCAGCTGCATCATGCTTTCGCCGCCGTCATAGCGGTCGGCAAAGTGGGTCTTGGAGGTGCGGAACTCCGCACCGTCCCGGGGCGTGCCCTCGTATTTGCCAAAGCACTGCTCCCGCAGGCGGGGCTCGCAGCGGGCGGGCAGACCGGTTGCGGCGGCAATGGCCTTTGCGGTGTCGGCGGCGCGGGAAAGGGGAGAGTACAGGATCTCGTCGATCTGCAGGCCGCTGTCCCGGACAAGCTCGCCCAGCTGCCGCGCCTGCTCCTGCCCGTGGGCGGTCAGCGGGCTGTCGGTCATGCCGCAGATCTTATTTTCCACGTTCCATACCGTCTCGCCGTGGCGGGTGAAATAGATATTATGCATAAAATTACTCCTTACAGCTTGTGCAGGGTGCCGTCCGGCAGCAGACAGACGATGTCTCCCTCGTCGATGCCAAGACATGTCAGCTCCCTGTCCGGGTAGGGCAGAATGCGGGCAGCCCCGGCGGCATCGGTCAGGGTCACATCGCACAGCACCGGCTGCCCGGCGGGCAGCTCCTCGCAGCCGTACAGCTGCTCGTCAATGCGCAGCACGCGGTATTCCGGCATGGTACAGCCCCTCCTTTGTGTTTTTCCTTATTATATAGCACCCGGGGGCTTTGGTGCAAGGGGGAGCGGACTGAGAGGGTTTATTCTCCCCCGCTTGACAGCGGCGCGGAGAAATTGTTACAATACGATTACGACTGCAAACAACGTGGAGGGGTTCATGAATATTACGGAACTGCGGTATCTGGTAGCCATCATGAAATGGGGGTCGGTGTCGGCGGCGGCAAAGCAGCTGTACGCGGCGCAGCCCAACGTCAGCAAGGCACTGAAGAACCTGGAAGAGGAATACGGGTTGCGCATTTTTGAACGCTCCTCCACGGGCATGATCCCCACCGAGCAGGGCAAGCGGTTCATCCGGCAGGCGCAGCGGGTGCTGCAGCAGGTGGACGAGCTGGCGCAGGAGGCGCACCAGCAGCGCAGCTGCGCCGAGCTGCGGGTGGTGCTGACCCATGCCACCTACGCCTCCTATGCGGCGGTGGATTTTTTGCAGCAGGCAGCCCGCAGCGAGCAGCTGCGGGTGCATATCCGGGAGAGCGGCGCTATTGAAGCCCTGGACTTTGTGCTGCGGCAGGGCTACCACATAGCGCTGCTGCGCTATGCTGCCGAGGACGAGGACTACTACCTGCGCTACTGCCAGCGCCACGGTCTGCGGCAGGAGCCTATCATGGAGTTTTCCTACCTGCTGCTCACCAGTCAGGACAGCCCGCTGGCGCGGCGGCAGGTGCGCGAGCTGGACGAGCTGAACGATTACATCGAGGTGCTGCACGGCGACACCCATCTGCCCGGGGAGGAGAGCACGGTTTCCCGCTGGGAGGTGAACCCCAACCGCCGCATCCATGTGTATGAGCGGTGCAGCCAGTTCTCTATTTTGCAGAATCTGCCCACGGCCTATATGTGGTCGTCCCCCATGCCGCAGCGCGCGCTGGAGCAGTACCATCTGGCGCTGCATAATTGCCCGGCGCAGAAGCAGCAGATGCGGGACGTGCTGGTGTACCCGGAGCGGGAGCCCTTGCAGCCGGAGGAGCAGCTGTTTGTGCAACTGCTGCACAAGCAGGCAGATGCCACCATCAAGGACAGCGGATGGAAGAAGATTTGAAATGCGCGCCGCGTCTTCCGGGTTGCGGCACCCAGCATCCGCATCGTGCCTTGGGCGGCACGCGCGTCTTGCTGGCCGCTGCCCCAACAACTCCTCCCTGTTTCCGCCGCTGGCGGCGGTCGTCGTTGTTGCAGCGGAAGAATTATTTATATTTTCGGGCTAGCGGAGCGTCTGCGGACGCTCTGCTAGCCCATTTTCACGGGTGCCCCACCTGAGAGGACAGATTTCCCTTCTTTTCGTCTCAAATTCCACGTTTTGGGGAGAAAATCGCAAACGTTTAAGCAAAGTGCACAAAAAGACGGTGCAAAGTTTGGCGGGGGCGAGCTTGACCGTTCCCGGGAGAAAATTTTTGAGAAACAAAACGACGAATTAAAACGTGTTATCGCCGCAAAATAAAAGTTTGCGTAAACAAATAAAATAAGCGGCCATATACTTTTTGATATGGGAACCATACCTAAAAAATATTAACACAATTATGAAAAAGGTGTTAACATGAAGCCAGAGATCGGTCATAGCCGCAGTATGGCATAAGCTGTCGGCGGCTGAAATTCAAAAGGAGGTTTCTGGTATGATTAGTTTCTTACTGTGTCTGGCGCTTCTGATCGTAGGCTACTTTGTCTATGGTAAGATCGTGGACAACACGTTCGGACCGGACGACCGCGAAACTCCTGCTGTGCGCATCAACGATGGCGTTGACTACGTTGTGATGCCCCAGTGGAAGCTGTTCCTCGTCCAGCTGCTGAACATTGCAGGTCTGG
>OGNV01001162.1_pt1 | contig 18279 bp, 17 predicted proteins | sample 1573561 | NCBI WGS metagenome assembly OGNV01 (sample SAMEA2581892, study PRJEB24529) | metagenome | biome: Human gut stool | place: China | collected 2011
CGTATTCGACCAGGACAAGCGTGCAAGCTGGTTCAATCATAAATCTGAAGTATCTACACCCTATTATTACCGCGCATTCCTCTCCGATCACAATATTACAACAGAAATTGTACCTACGGAGCGGGCAGCCATATTCCGCTTTACCTTTCCCGAGAGCAAGGATTCTTATGTAGTAATTGATGCATTCGACAATGGTTCGTATGTGAAAGTTATTCCGGCCGAGAATAAGATCATCGGCTACACGACCAAAAACAGCGGTGGCGTACCGGCCAACTTTAAGAACTACTTCACCATTACTTTCGACAAGCCCTTCACTTACTCGGCAACCGTAAGCAATGGTGAAATCAAAGTAGGCCAACCAGACGTTAAAGAAAATCATGCCGGCGCCATTATCGGATTCGCCACCCGCAAGGGAGAAAAAGTATGTGCCCGAATCGCATCTTCCTTCATCAGTCCCGAACAGGCTGAACAGAATCTGAAAGAACTCGGTTCAATGAATCTGGAAGAACTAAAGCTGAAAGGTAAAGAACGCTGGAACGAAGTACTCGGCCGAATAGAGGTTGAATCGGACAGCGAAGATCGACTTCGCACCTTCTACTCCTGCTTATACCGCAGCGTTTTATTTCCCCGGACGTTCCATGAGATTGATGCGGCGGGAAACATCCTGCATTATAGCCCGCACACCGGCAAGGTGATGCCCGGACGCTTCTTTACAGATACCGGTTTTTGGGATTCCTTCCGCGGAGAACTCCCAATGATTAACCTGATATACCCTTCCATGAGCCGACAAATGGAAGAAGGTTTCCTGAATGCCTATCTGGAGAGTGGTTTCTTCCCGGAATGGGCCAGTCCGGGACATCGCGACTGCATGGTAGGCAATAATTCCGCATCAGTAGTGGCAGATGCCTATGTGAAAGGCAACATCAAACAGAATGCCGAGAAAATGTATGAAGGTTTGTTGCATGGAGCAAACAACCAGCATCCCACGGTTCCTTCTTCCGGCCGCATGGGCTACAAGGAATACAATGAATTGGGATATGTACCTTCCGATATCGGTCAAAGTGCCGCCCGTACCCTTGAATACGCCTACAATGACTGGTGTATCTATCAGATGGGGAAAAAACTGGGCAGACCCGCATCGGAACTGGACATCTACAAGAAACGCAGCCAGAACTATAAGAACCTGTTCTATGCTCCTTACCGCCTGATGAGCGGCAAAGACCGCAACGGCAACTTCCCGCAGCACTTCGATCCGGTGGAATGGTGGGGACCTTTCACTGAAGGAAACAGCTGGCATTATTCCTGGTCCGTATTCCATGATATGCGGGGCTTAATTAACCTGATGGGAGGTGACAAGAACTTTGTTGCTATGCTCGACTCTGTATTTACTACGCCGCCCGTATTCGGCGCAAACACTAATACCCGGCAAAGCCTGATACACGAAATGCGCGAAATGCAGGTCATTGACATGGGGCAATACGCACATGGCAACCAGCCCATACAACACATGATTTATCTCTATAACTACGCCGGGCAACCCTGGAAAACACAGTATTGGGTACGCGAAGTGATGAACCGTCTTTACCAGCCAACCCCTGACGGATATTGCGGAGACGAAGATAACGGACAGACTTCAGCCTGGTATGTCATGTCGGCATTAGGTTTTTATTCCGTCTGCCCGGGTACGGACGAATACGTGTTGGGCGCACCACTCTTCAGAAATGCCAAGATACATCTGGAAAATGGCAAAACTATCGAGATTTCTGCGCCCCTAAACAGCGATGAAAACCGCTATATCAGCGATGTACGATACAATGGCAAGAAGTATGACAAGAATTATCTGAACCACTCCTTATTGATAAAAGGTGCCAAAATCAGGTTCGACATGGACAGCCAACCCAACTATAAACGCGGAACAGAACCGGATAGCTTCCCCTATTCTTTCTCAGATAAAGAGAAATAATCATGATATCAAACAATATGAAAAGGAAAATAGCAACTTTCTCCAGTCCCACGCCTTCAGCAACAATGGTATCTCGACATACAATTGTTATAGGTCAATCTCAAAATGCTGGTAATCCTTCAATGAGATCCAGTCTCCTCCCCATTCAAATCCGGCTTCCGTAAAGAGCCGGTATGCCAGGTCGTTGTGATCTATCTTGTACGGTATATCCGTCCTGTTATCACGGTCGAAAGCGTATGGTTCACCGGTAGCGGGTTCTATGTGCCAGGAGCCGTCAGCTTTTTCCTTGACGTATGGATTGTAAAGCGTATTAATGTCGATGGCAAGGCCAAGTCCGTGCTTGGAAATCTTGGTAGTGGAGCCGGTCATGAAGCGGAAGTTGAACGATGAGGAGTTGTTGGCACGCATAGAACTTTCATCGTCGGCATCGTAGTTGTCAATGAGCACCATCCGCTCAATGCGGTAGTCCGCCAGGTAGAGCTGTCGAAATATGTCGATCGCTTTATCGGCAATGGCGGCGTTCACCACCATCTCACCCCGTTGGGGGTTGCCGTCAGCGTTGCGATGCAATACTTTTAGATAACGCAGTTCGGACCGATTCAAAGGACAGTCCTCTTTCCATGACTTGAGCCACATGCGGCTGAATATCTGGTCGCTGATAGCTTCCGAATAGAACCAGGCATCCACACCGGAGTGTTCTACGTCAACTTCGGACACCAAAGTTTCGGCTATCCACTCATCGTTAGGACTTTGATGTCCGAGGTCGTTGTCACATCCAACCAAGAGTAAGGTGAAGGACATGACAAAAAGTAGCAGGTATTTTCTTCTTATCATATTTATTAATGTATTAATTATCTGTCTTTACTTCTCAATCTTCCACTCCGGTAGTGTGCTGCGGCGAGTAGTGGAGGTACAGTAAAAAATTGTGTCGCGATAGGTACGTATGTAGTCAATGAGTAGGGTGCTGTCGGTGTGATTCATTACGTGTACGTTTTGTACCGGCTTATCGGGGTGTGACATATAGAGGGTGTCGTTGCGGAAAGCATATCGAAACCGCAGCTTATTCATCAGCGTGTCATTTTGGATGACGTAGAAGGTCATTATGCTGTCCGGGGTATAGACTTCGTAGAATTGCTGTTCATGCGGGTTATTGACGTAGTCGTAAAGCACGGTGTCGGAAGCAGTTCCCAGCACGGCTTGAGTTATGGTTTCATAGTGCCATGTGCCGATGAAGTTCGGAATGCCGGATTCTGTGGGGGATGTTTTGCTTGTTGTTCCGTTGCATGATACGAATGCTATTGTTGCCATCAAGGCGATACTGATGATATAAAGTATTTGTTTCATAATTTATTGTTTTACTTACCTATGTTTATAATATATGGTTTCTAATTTCAACGTATTAATACATCTTTGAATTCTCCGGTAATGGCCTGTCCTGTAGAGGGGTCAAGGTTATATAAGTAGAACACCGAGAGTGTTCCGTCTTCCTCTATTACCACATTTACCTCAGAACTTTGTCCGTCTTTATTCACCCAGCGCAGTTCATGGGTTTCAGAATTTTATTATCAGACTCTGGAGTTGCATCTTCACTGCAACCTATGTTTAGTGTTCCCATTGCGATGCAAACAAGGAACAAAAACAATAGTCTTTTTCTTATTCGATTCATAATGTTACATCTCATTGTTAGTCATGCTATTTATAGAATTATATAAAGTTTTCGTTGTCGGCACAAAATGTAGCAGTACATACAACCTTTCCCGTTCCCACGTTCGTAACCTGAAAGGTATAATCCCCTTGCCACGCCTCGCCTTTGAGCGAATCGAATGCTTTCTGGCAAGCCTCGTAAACTTGTTTGTCACATTCTTCTATCGTACCTTTCTTGGTGAAGGGTTTGCCGGTGATACCGAGAGCAGCCTGGAAGCCTTTCTCTATCTTACTCATCTCAGCAAGGAAGTCGGGATGCGATGCCGACATTTCGGAAAAACCGTAAGTGTAAGTTACCTCGATGTTGGTGTTCTCTTCATCGTCGTTGCACGCGGTGAAGGTGAAAGTAAGGATGGCGATAGCCATCATCGTCAGCAGTGCTGACATTCTTTTGATTGAACTTTTCATTTTGATTTATCATTTTTGAAATTTATAAATTCTGACATATTGGCTGAATAAAGATTGCCATAATTTTCGGCATTATAAACCATTACATGACTTCCGACAGTATTGATGAACAGCCGATAATAGAGGTCGCGCATAGCTACATCCTTGTTATCGGTTATTTGTTCGATAAAAGTGGAGAAACGGTTGCTCATCCACACTTTCATCTCTCCGTTGAAGACATCAGCCTTGGATGTTTCGTCACCGTTGGCCGCAGTGATGAACAGCATTCCGGGGATGCCCTCGCACTGCTCCATCACACCACCCGAAAAACAGGCCTCCACCATCATGAGAAGTTTACGGTAACACTTTTTGAAGTTCATATCCTTAAAAACAGTGGACAGGTCATCGCCTGTCATGGCGTAAGGTTCCTCATCCCAGCACATGGCTCCCGGTACACCGTGCCCGCTCCAGAAAACGAATAGGTTGTCGTTTTCAGTAGATTCGATCACTATGGGCAAACTTTCGCTTTTTTCGCCATTCAGAATGGCAAGTATATCTTTTGCCTTCAACGATGACATACGATAATCAATCTCTACATTCTCATACACATTGTTTCCCCCAATAGTCACCTGTATAACTCCTTTGTTGGGATTTGATACATTATCGGCTATGTCATCCTCGACAATGAGAATGATACGGTCGTCGGTATATCCGGCCTGTCTGAGCTGCTGATAGATAGCGAGCACATCTGCCTGATGGCGGTAATTGGTCCATTCCTTGGAGGAAGCAACAAGGAGTGCCCAGTTGCCGGTATGTGCAGGGTAATTGAATTCCCCTGAATTGTTGAAATCCTGCATCTGAGAGGCTTTCCAGTTCCAACCGGCAAGTGTCGCTGGTGTTATAGTCAAGGATGATATACTGTCCGTTGTAAACCTTGAAATTATAGTAGGTGGTGGCAAGTACATTGGTAAACACCTTAGCATCGAACCTTAAATGCCCTGAAGCTCCGCGAACATATGGCGACTTTCCGGCAGCAAGCGCATCCACCACAAGCCCCATATCCTCACCTGTCCAGCTACCCATGTTCAAGCCTTCACCCGAAACAACGGCCCTTAATGATTTTTGTAACGACAACTCCGGTTTGAACTGCTGGTACCATGCGGCATAGCCGATGAGCATTGTAGAGCTGTGACTCACCAAGAGTAGGTGTGGCATTGAAAAACGTCTTGTAACTCACGTCAAATCCCGATTCAGGATCGGCACCAAATGCGACTCCCTCTATACCTTCAGCTGCATCACCGTGAATCTTGAGCACATCCGCACCGTAGGCAGTATCCGAAAACAGCATTCTCGGTACACTACACCCGTTCAGGCTTTGTGTTTTATGCGCTTCAAGCATCGGTCCCATCTCTTCTATTTCAGAGGGGATGCATATCACATATTCTGCACCTGACTGCATGGCTTGGCGAGACACATCAGCTACATTTTCGGAGGTGTAAGTATAGCATCCCATGTTTTTCAGTCCGAGTTCGCGTGCCTGAAATGCGAACCAGTCAATGAACGTTTGTCCGTAATTGTCGTTCTCCTTGGCCAAAAGCGCCACGCTTTCACCCTCATAGTTAATCACCTTGGAGAGAAGCACCTCACATTGCGTAATGTCGGTCTCGGTCATCGCCCAGAGATAGCCTGTCGATGCGTATGCACGAACCAGTTGTTCGGCGGTGGCGAGAGTGAAGAATGTTTTGCCCACAAGAGTCAGTTCTGCCGCGAGGATTGCCGCGTTGGATGAATACAGCCCACCGATTACGGCATACACCTCATCGTTGAATGCCAGCGATTGGGCAAGTTCTTGCACATCGACCTTTGCCTCATCGTAGTATTCAAACTTTAACTTTATACCTGTTTCGTGGTTTTTGAATGCACGCTCAAAGTTGGTTGTAAACATTCCCAATGTCCTTTTCCAATGTACATCAAGCCCTTTCTCCAAGGGAAGCACCACGGCAACAATCTTTTCTGTCCACTGCTTATTGGCAGAGGATAGGGAAGGCTCATCGTCCGAGCAGCTCCACAGACCGATCAGGCAGAGGAGCGCAATAAGTTTAATAACCACTCGTTTCATAATACTCTTTCTCAAAAATAATAGCCTGGTGACGCATTCCATTGACTAAGCTGCTGAAATCATTCACGTATCGGGGGGCGACCAGCCAGTCGGCATACCCGCTTTCAAGACCGTAAAGTTGGTTCTCCGGCATAATCCCCGTGACTACCCATTCCGTCAGATACCTGTAAATCAATTGGTCGATATGCTTAATAACCGAGCCAGTGATTCGGTTGGAGAGACTTGACTGGTCGATATCCATGCCCACCAGAAATGGTGAGTACTCAAATTCCCGGGAGTAGCGGTATATACCGGCATTAGAGCCACCTGCCACTGGGAAAATGAAGTCGTAATCAACCACCCAATCACTCATTTTCCGGTAAGCGAGCGAAGCCGACACATATCCCGTCCAATCATCCGCAAGATACTCCACATTGCAGTCACTGCCGTAGCCTGCAATAAAACCGTCTTTGGCTATGTTGATGGGACTGTCGGTATTATTGGCAAGCAAAATCAGAGGTGTCATCTCTGAACATTGTTTTGCACATACTCCTGCGAGGTATGAAGCTCCGAACATTGAAATCTGGAATGTATGAATGTTCTCGGCTTTATATTGTTTCCGGCTTTCAAAAAGCAGGATACTTTTGTTGGGTGTCAAGTCGTGCTCCGCCAGATGAAGTTCTGCCATTGGCTCATAATCGCTGCTACCCAAAACAAACAACACCGGAATTTCGCTTTCCGGTCGTTTGAGCCAGTCGGAGAAGATTTTCTCGGCTTCAAGCAATGATTCGGGCGAATAGATATAAATGTCAATCTCTTTATGTTCCATTTTGAATTTCTGAACGCCTTCAAGGATGCAGTCGTTATAGCTCATGTCGCCCAATCCGCTTGGAGAAAAAAGAAAAACAATCTGTGGTGCCAGAGAAACCGGCTCCAACTCATCGGCATGATTGCAGGATGACAACGCTCCTGTTACCAGGAGCGTTGTCATTGCCAAAATAATACGGACAGGATTATACATACTATTCAAACTCACATCCGCATTTAGAGCATTTATAGGGTCCGGATGCAAATGTTTTCCACTTATGACCGCATTGGGGACATTCTTCAGTCCACCTTGCCGGGAAGTATTGGTCTATAGCAAGATTATCCCCGCTGAGGTATTCCTCTGGAACAATTACGACTGTCATAACCGGCTCTCTGAAATTCTTGAGTGCATTGAACGAAATAGTGTAAAAGACGCTTTCATCTGTCCCCGGCGTAAGTGAGATTGTGCCGCAGTTGTCAGGGAGCTTGACAGTGCGTTGCTTTCCGTCCCATTGGTTGAGAATGAACTTCTCACACAATTCATGGGCTGCCTCCTTTGAGTCTGCAACCAATATAAGCCGAGTAGCATCATCCTTTTTCAGATAAAGATTTCCGGCTTCAGCTTGGTCGGCAATTATCTTGTCGATATTCTCCACCATTTTTTCTCCAGATGGTTCTTGTGGCTCATCGTCGTTGCTGCAAGCAGTGAAAGCAAGCATTGCCACCACTGAAGCAAACATGATCGTTAAAATTTTCTGTTTCATTTTTAATTATTTTTTTAAATTTCTGTATTTGATATTGTAAATGGTTATTTCACCTGATTTATTCACGCACCAATATATCCTTGCGTCCCACGTCTGCCACACCTTCGCCACCAGCGTCGAAGAAGTCGAGCGAATAGGCGGTCAGAGTGCCATCCGGGTTTAAAGTGAAAGCGCTGTAGTCGTTGTATGACTCTCCGTCGATACCTTCATATGATTGGAATACGTTCTCCCAACCTTCGTAATCTCTGGCTCCCCAGTAGTCATAATCGATACGCAATTCTTTTCCGCCTATACGTTCGTAGTAGGTGCTCGTGCCTATATCGCGGAATTCGCGCCATCCCTCATCGTCCGCTCCCAAAGAAGTCTCTACCCACTGCTTATCCTTAATTTCATAACGATGAAGGAGTTTCCACTTACCCAACAGTCTTGTGGCGTATGTGTCATGCAGACGGTCGAAGCGACGGAGAATCCAGCGGAATTCGCCGTGTAGTGTCTCTCCCGTCTCACCATCTATGGCTGTATTTGCGCCTATCTCCATTTCATCGGCAGTCAGGCGATAAATGCGAAAGGAGAAATTATTCCGGATAAGCAGGTCTTCTTTTTCGTTTACCGACCATGTACCAGCATAGATGGTCGAATACCAGAAACTGTAGCTGATTATCATTTCACCGCCGGGCCGCAGGTCATACTCCAGCATGTAGCCTTCAGGGTTTGGCGTTTCAATATACTTGCCATCTTTCACCTCGTAGCTTTTCCATTCCTGCCAGACACCTTGAATATGCTGTTCCAAGGGGCGCAGGATGGGATCTTCGGGAGAATCGTTGTCATCGCAGGACGTGGCAATAACTGCCAGTCCGATGAGGACGGGTAACAACAAGAAGTAGCGTCTGATTGTTTTCATATCTGTCAATATTTTTAGTGGTTATTCTTTCAGAAGAAGGTCTCGATACTCACCCTCGCGCATTTCTCCTGTAGCAGGGTCAAAATTCACGGAATAGAACACGTACATCGTGCGGTCATCCTCCAAGGTGATGCGCACTCGGGACACCTTGTCGCTGTCGAGGGGCTTGTAGGAGACTGTGTCGGTGACGGCATTCGCTTTCCACTGCATCGGGCCGGTGGTATGCTCGTTGTCGCCTTGGCGCGAGTAGGTGCTGAAAGTGCCTTGCTCGGTATATTCGTGCCACCCCTCATCGGGGATGCCATAGGTGATCTCCTTCCACTCTCCATTCTTTTTCTCGTAGCTCTTGCTGAAATGCCAGCGCCCCACAAGGCGTTCGGCAAAGTTCTTCTGCCCCTCGTCTATGCGGCGGAAGAGCCATTTGAATTCTCCCTCTTGCGTGGCGCCGGTGGTCATATCGGTTGCCTTGTCGTAGCCGAATTCCAGTTCGTCGGCAGTGAGGCGCATCAGGGTGTACTCCACCGGATATGTTTTATAATTGATTTTCAATGTACTGTCATGGTCTTCTACCGCCCAAGTCCGAGATCTCAGATAGGTGTCGTGATTGGCGTAGGTAACGGCGGACATCATGGAGCCGTCGGTGCGGAAAAGATAGGTTGTGCCGCTGCCTTCCGGCTCGATCACTTCTTTCCACTCGCCATCCTTTTTCTCATAGCTCTTGGTCATTGTCCACTTGCCGGGAAGGTTCTCGGCCATAGATTTGCCGATGGCTTCCTCTTTATTCTCCTTGTTGCCGCAAGCTGTAAATGCGACCATTCCCATCATTACGATATACACTATCGTTAAAAAGTTCTTTCCCATAAAGTATTTCTTAATTAATATTCTATTTTATCGTCTTTCTTCATCCACATATCAAAAGCCTTGACAGCTTCGTCCTTCAACACCCTCTCAGAAGACAGTCTTCTGCTTTCAGGCGAAAGAGCGATTTCTTCATAAATGAATGAAGCGACAAAAGCGATACGCTTGGCATCGGCTTTGTCGTTACCATAGTACATCTTGTCGATATGAGCCCAATAGATTGCGCCCAGACACATAGGACAAGGCTCACATGAAGTATATATCTCGCAACCGGACAAATCAAATGTGCCCAGTTTTTTGCAGGCTGCACGGATGGCGCTTACCTCGGCATGGGCGGTGGGGTCGTGATCGGCAGTAACCCGGTTCACCCCGGTCGCGATAATCTCTCCGTTGCGTGCAATCACAGCGCCGAAAGGACCGCCGCCATTGTCCACATTTTCTTCGGCAAGCACGATAGCTTTCCGCATAAGTTCTTCACTTGTCATATTCTTGTCTCCTTTCTGTTGGCATGACGACAAAAGTGCCATAGTAATCATAATATATATAAGCTGTCTCATTCTATTATTTGTTTTAACCGGCCTCATCAGTTGTTCGGGCTTCTGAATACAATGGTGTATCGGGGTTTCCCCTTCTTCTCCAAAAACTGTAACTCCAGCTTGGCAAAGCCATCCGTTATACCACTGTCCTTGTAGGTCACCGACAGTAAGGTCGAGCCGAAGGACTTATTTTGGAAAAACCGCGTCCTTGCTCCTAAATCCTCTGGGTCTATCAGTGCGTTGAGGGTGATAAAGGTTATGGTTCCATTCTTATAGTCCGTGCATACCAAGGGCTCGGTGAGCGGGGCAGGGAAACCGGGATGCAGCTTCGTGACAAAGGCGGCATACTTCTCTGCAGTCCTCTTTATTGCTGCCGCCGGGGTTCTACCGAAGATGTTCTCGTTGTCGGCATCGAACAATGCCGTGCATATCACCTCTCCCGTGAGGGTGTTTGTCACCTCGAAGAGGTAGTCGCCCTGCCACCCTTCGTCTTGGAGTGACTGGTAGGCTTTCTGGCAGGCGGCATAGACCTGCTTGTCACACTCTTCCACCGTGCCCTGCTTTGTAAAGGGACTTCCGGTGATGCCGAGGGCCGACTTGAAGGCCGATTCTATCTTCCCCATCTCTTCGAGAAAATCGGGGTGTGAGGCCGACATTTCGGCGAATCCGTAGGTGTAAGTCACTTCGTTGTCAGTGTCTTCATCGTCGCTGCAAGCAGTGAAGGTGAAGGCGCAAAACATCGCAGCCAACACCATTGTCAGCAGTGCTGACATAGTTCTAAATCTTCTCTTCATCTTTATTCTATATTTGTTATTCTTTATTCTTCATTCTTCATTCACCCACGGTGAAGGTGACGGCACCCTGGCTGTTATTCTCTGACAAACACCTCCTTACGACCACCGTTCTCCTTCAGTCCTTCCTCATCAAAATCAAAGGAGTTGTTATAGGTGATGGAGAAGGTATTGTCATCATCCATCTGGAAACCATCGAAGGTTATCAGTTGCTTGTCCTCGTGAAGGTGGTATATCATGTCGGTACCCAAGCCAAAGATGCCTCCTGTTCTTGCGTACGGGAAGATGTACCATGCCTTGTAATCAGTCTTTTTCTCTTCGCTGCCCATGCGTGAATAGTGGATGGATGTGCCTTCTTCCGTATATTCGCACCAGCATTCATCGGGCAGGTCTTGGGTGTCTTCCACCCACTCACCGTCTTTCCTCACGTAGCGTTTGGAGAGTTTCCATTTGCCCACCATCTTCTCGACGAGGCACTTTTTCGATTCGTCAATGCGGCGGTAGATGGCTTTCCCCTCTTGTTCCACCACCTCACCGGTTTCCTTGTCAATGCTGGGTTCATAGCTGAACTCCCATTCCTCGTCCGTCAGCCGGAGTATGGTATATTCGTATCCGTTTACTGTCATTGTGTGGTTGGACTCGTTTACGCTCCACTCGTTGTTCATCAGATATACCATACTTCTCTTGATGTCTTCGGTACTTCTTATCAACTTCCCGCCGGGCAGAAACCGGTAATGATCGTTCTCGGCAAACCCCTCGGGTGATTTGTCCTTTACCCATTCGCCGTCTATCTTCGTGTAGGTCTCCACCTGTTCCCACTTGCCTAAGATGTGTTCGGCGATGGGTTTCTTGATAGGGTTGTCACTGTCGCTGCATCCGCAGAGGGTTGCCGCTCCCACAATCGCTGCGGCGAGGAGCAGGAGGGCTGGTAATTGTCTCTTCATAGTCTGTTCCTTTTATTATTCTTTTGTTAATTATTAGTTAGTTCTCTCTCACCAGCACGTCCTTGTATTCGGTGGTTGTCTGTTCTTCCAACTCCGGGTTGAAGTCTTCGGAGTAATACATCACCATCGTGTTGTCATTGTTTTCCAATGATATGCGGTAATATCTCTCTTTCCGCTCTCCGGGAACATAGTAAGTAACGACTCCGGTTGATTCATTGACAAACCACTTCATATTGTCGTTTTTCCATTCCTCAGCAGGCCAGCGCGTATAGGTAGTGAAAACCCCGCTTTCGGTAAAGTCACTCCAACACTCCAATGGATAATCGCCGATTGTTTCAGTCCATACTCCATTGGCTTTCGCATAGCGTTTTGACAGCGACCATTTGCCAACCATTCGTTCCGCGAGAGTTTTTTCATCTGTGGCGATACGTTGAAAACGCATCTTGTACCTCATATTCGGTAATGTGTTGACAAGTACCATGATGTTTTCGGTAAGTTGATATACTTCCAATTCTTCATCAAGAATTTTTAAGGTATGTTCATCGTCATTTACATCGCCCCATTTATTGAGCGAGAGGTCTGTTTCATCATCAATGGAGGAAACCATGAAAAAATCGCCATTAGGCCTCAATGAATATTTTAAGATATAATCGTCATCATTGTCGTTTAAGACCCATTTTCCTCCTTCCTTTCTGAATGATTCAATAAGTTCCCAATCGCCAATGATGCGCTCGGCAATAGGCGTCAGCACAAGACCCCTTCCGTCAGACAACTCATGTCCATACGACATGAGGTTTTCATAGAAGTCGCACCATCCGGTAAGCTGTTCAAATCGGCATTTGCGATATTGCTCCCGTACATCAGCCTGATAGTCGGATGTATTGGTGTAGGCAGTATAGAGAAAATCATGTTTGCCGTTGGTTTGTCGATGAGTCACCACAATGTCTGAAAGCACTTCATCGAGACGGTTTATATAGGACGCAAGACGCATGTTCCCGCTCTCGACGTAGGCGGCGTGGAGGAAATCCACAAGATCCAAACTGTAATAGGGTCGCATCGTCTGAAAGAAATCGTCATAATCATGACTCACCTTTGAATGCAAGGCTCTTAAATAACCTTCTCCATAGGTCTGGCCATATTTTGCCGGAGCGTCTGTGGTATAATTGACATCCTGCATTGAGTTGCTCATCTTGTCAATCGTCTCACGCAGAACTTCCCATAAAGGTGTCAAATTTCCAATCCTGCTAACCACAACCGCAAGACCAACAACTTCCTGATTGTGAAACTCCTGCCACAGATTCATGGCGCGGTGTGCGGTCAGGGTAAGGGTCTCCTCCACCGAGCGCCCTTGTCTCAGGTCGTTGACAAGTGAGGTGTAATCGTAGGCGAGGTCGGGTATGACGAAGGGGGAGCCGAGCATTAGGTCGGCCGTTCCCTCCAATTCAGCAAGCAGTTCGATATTTCCTTGCTCGCAGGAGTTGAATATCACGGCATCCATATGCTGACCTGATTGGCGTAATGCGTCCCCCAACTGGGCGGACGTCATTCTATGGTAGCTGTCGTACAGAGTGGCTCTGGTTGAGGGTGGAGTTTCTTGTTCTTTCAAATCATTATAGGGAGAAAAGTGGCTACCATGACCGCCGATAACAAGAATGTAATGGCGGTTGGGATATTTCTCTGCCGACCAGCGGATAAATTCCGTCAGTTCTCCGGGGTTATAGATGGCAAAGTCATCGCCAGGGGTGAATGTCCCGTCTTCTGTCATGACTCCGTCCTGAGCGGTATATCTGCGAACACCGTTGTGTTGGTCTCCTTCCCCTTTTCCGGAAGCTTTGAACAACACAGTTGCCGACACATCATCACCGGTAGCATCGGTTGCCTGACGAATACTCTCTGCAAAAATAAGGTCGTGCTCCTTGTCGCCGCCCGATATATACATCATCAGACAGTATCCGTTCACCTCCGGCTCTTCTGGTATAGGTGACGGTTCGTCTTTGTCGGAACAAGATGACAATCCCGACAGCGCAATAATCAACGCCAGTATATGATTGAGATATTTCTTCACTGTTTCTGGGTTTTAGAATTAAAAAATATATAATCCAATTCAATTTCTAATCAGAATGTCTTTATACTCGGTGGTTGTCTGTTCCTCCAACTCCGGGTTGAAGTTTTCCGAATGATTCATGATCATTGTATTGTCGTTGTCTTCCAACGCAATCCTAAAAAAGGACGGAACTCGATCGGCAGGGTTTACGCACAGGACGGTTCCAGTTTCTTCATGAACCCGCCAAGGTATGTTATCGCTTTTAATTCCTTCAGAGGTGCTGAACAAACGGGTATAACTGTTTAATAATCCTGATTCTAAAAATTCAGCCCAAGCCTCAACGGGCAGATTCTCCACTTCAACCCATTCGCCATTTACTTTCTCATAGCGTTTGGAGAGCGACCACTTACCCACCATTCTTTCTGCGAGCGTCCTGTCTGTATCATTTGCCCTTTGGAAATGTACCTTGACTTTACTATATGAATTTGTTTCCATGAAGACTAAATCATTTTCGGCAAGTTGAAGTATATCTGATTCAGCATAATCATCAAAATCAGTAAGCTTAATTTTATTCCCTTCTGTTATACTCCAATGGATAATGCTCAATCGTGTAAATTCTCCACCTTTAATTACCCTGACAACTTCATTATTAGGACGAAAAATCATGACCGAACCACCTGAAAAATCTTCCACGGGTATCCATTCATTGAATCGTTTACGGAACATTTCTTTTAAATCCCATCTCCCGACGATGTGTTCGGAGATGGGAGTAAGAATCTCACATTCCTCCTCATAGTTATAGACAAAATCCGATAGGCTATCATAGAAATCACGCCAACCCGTGAGCTTGTCGAACCGGCATTCACGATAAAGTTGCCCATCAAGCTCCTCATCATAAATTGACAAGGCATTGAATACAAGATAAATGAAATCATGCTTTCCGTTGGTCTGTCGATGTGTAACAATTACGTCGGCAAGAATCTCGTCAAGTCGATTTATGTATGGAGCGAGACTCATGTTTCCGCTTTGCACGTATGCTGCATGAAAGAATCCCACAATATCCAATGCGAAATATGGGCGCAGATACTCAAAAAAATCATCCTCGTCGCCGACATATTTGGAGACAAGCGCTCTTGCATAGCCTTGTCCATAAGGTTGTCCATACACGGCTGGCGCATCTGTAGTGAAGTTTCTATCTTCTATGGAGCTGTTCATCGCGCCGATAATCTGCCGCATTGTCTCCCACAGGGGAGTGAGGTCACGGATTCGGGAAACTTGTGTCACCATCCCGCATTTTTCTTGGTTGTGAAATTCCTGCCAAAGATTGATTGCGCGGTGGGCGGTGCGGGCAAGAGCCTCCTCAACAGACCGCCCCTGTTGCAAATCTCCGATAAGAGAGGCATAGTCATAACCAAAGTCGGGAATACTGAACGGAGAACTTAACAGATAATCAGCAGTTCCTTCCCATTCCGCGAGCATTTCAATATTTCCTTGCTGACAAGAGTTGAATATAAGAGCGTCAAGATTCTGACCCGATTGGCGGATTGCATTTCCCAATTGTGCTGACGACATATAATTGTGGTCATCATAGAGGGTAGCCCGCGTTTTAGGTGCGGAAGCATCCTCATCTTCATATGGGACAAACGCTTTACCGTGTCCGCCAATTACAAGCAGATAGTGGCGGTTTGGGTATTGCTCCGCCGACCAGCGGATGAAATCCGTCAGTTCCTTGGGGTCGGTAATGGGAAAATCCTCACCGGAATCGAATGTCGGGTCTTCGGTCAAAACGCCATTTTGCGCGGTGTAACGGTGCGTGCCGTTGTGCGCTTCGTCTTTTCCTTCACCGGAATTTTTATGCAGTACCGTAACGGCAACGTTGTCATCCGATACTGCTGCCGCTTGCTGAGCACTCTCCATTAAAGTAATGTCATGTATTTTGTCGTCGCCCGACATGTAGAACATGAGGCAGTGGCCGCTCGGTGTGGGGTCTGGCACGGGAACGGGTGTCGGTTCGTTGTCATCGCTGCAGGATGACAAGGTCGCCAATGAAAGGAGGTAGGCGACGAGATAATTCAGGCATTTGTTCATGTTGTTCATTCTTTTAATGTAAACAATGTATTATTTAAGATTCTATTTTATCGTCTTTCTTCATCCACATACCAAGCGCCTTTGCCGCTTCTTCTTCCGGCATCACTTCCGATGATGTTCACGATGTTGTCGGCCGGCAGGCCGTTAATCTGGTACTTGATGTCTTCTGCCATACTTGAATTCTTTTATGGGTTCTCTGATTTCGGTTGGAACTCGTTGATACTAAGGAAATTGCCCCATCCTGTTTGCCGGTGGAACTTCAGTATCGGGTAGAGGACGGCATAGTCGGCATATTCATACTGTTGTCCGTTTGCGTCCTCTATCACGAAGTCGTTCCTGTTGTAGTATTCGGCGGGCATCCAAGTGATGCCTACGGTAAATTCGGGTATGATGCCTTCGTTATGGTGACTTGCACGCACGGGCTGCATTTTCTGCAAAGCGTTGGACAGCAGGTAGGCTTGGGTGGAAAGCGTCCCGTTCATGCAGTAGTTGGCGATGTGGTTGGCATAATAGTCGAGGTCGATGGAGTAACTGCCGGGATACTGGTCGAATTGGTAGATGGAATAGAGTTGGTAATAATCGAACAGCTCCAAGGACTCGGCGTCATTCTGGCAGCTGTTGCGTTCTTCGATGAGCGCGTCGGTGAAGAGGCGCATCTCGTCGAGCACGGGTTGCAACATGCGGGTGTCGGTCAGCGACAGGTCGTACGAGTTGTTGGTATCCAGACTTTTCCACAACTCCACCGTCAGCGGAACATATTCCTGCATGGCGGGCAGCACTTCGCTGTGTTGCTCCAGTTTGTCCATCAGCCGGCCGTAATGACCGCCGTAGCCGGGGGTGATGTGCGAGGCGCTGAGGATGTAGTCCGTGTAGTCGGCTATCTGGCAGATGTTCTCCATCATGTTCATCAGGCACACGTCCATATAGATGAGGTCGAAGTGCACCCCCGACCGCTTCAGCCCTTCTTCCAGCTCGAAGATGGAGAGATGGCTGTCCACGCCGGCTTCCTTAACGTTGTCGTCGAACACCACGCCGCGTGTGCTGCTGCCGGGCCAGTTGCTGGGCTGGTCATAGACAGGCGTGAACTCCGAGCCGTGGTTCCACAGCACGAGGACATACCGCTTAGCGGGCATCCGCTCTGCCGCGTCGCTGATGAACGAGGCCAGGTGGTCGGGATTGTCCAGACGGTAGTCGGCATCGGCTATGCGCTCGTTTTCCATACCTGTGGGCGTGAGGCTGTAGAGCCGCGTGCCTTGGAACTGAGCATCATCGCCCGTTTGATAGGGGACTGAGAATTTCACCAGTCCGGTGAACTGCACCTTGTCCGAATAGCCGTAGCCTTCCACTTGCGAGAGGTTGTAGATGAGGGCATCATCCAAGTTTCCGCCGCCGCATCCGTAGAGCATGACGGTGTAGTCGGCGTCAGGTTCCGGTTCCGGTTCGGCGCTCTGTTCGGTGGTGGGGTCTTCATCGTCGCTGCAGGCGATGAAGCCGAGCGGCAGGGTGGCGCACACTAACCACAGCAGGAGGTGTGCGAAGGTGAATGTAGTTGTTTTCTTCATTGTGAATGAGAATTTGAGTGATTAAAGAATATGTTTGTCAAAAACAATACTTTACCCCAGCCTGTATTGTGAAGGTGGTGTTGTATTGCGGTTGTTTGGTATGTTTCATATAATCCTTGGTCGTGGAGGTCAGCGCATAATAGCAACGGCCTTCCGCTTCCAGCTCGATATGGGGGTGGATACGGTAGCACACGCCCACGCCGCCCACCAGTCCGGCATCGAAACGGTTGTCGCGTTTGGAGATGAATTCATACCGGCGGTCGTAAGGTGCAAAGACAAACGACTCTTTTTCGGCTAAGAAATCATCTATCAGACTATCGTAGGTTCTTTCTGTACCTTTCACCCGGCTATCCGCCCAATAGCCCATGTAGCCGCCGGCATGGAGGAAGCCGCGTAACTTTTCACCGCCGAACGAGAAGCGTGCCATCACAGGCAGCGAGAGGTAGTGGTCGCGGCGGTCGCGGTAACCTTGGTTATAGGCACGTTGCATTGAGTACCCCTTTTGCAGATAGACAAAGTCGGCACGTACCGCCAGCCAGTCCAGGATGCCGTATTCCACGGGAATGCCCACGGTCAGCCCGCCGCGCCCGTCGAAGTTGAAGTCGTATGCATATTGGGTATCGATGCTGTACTGGTTGTAAGCATAACCGGCGCTCACTCCCACTTTCCACTGCGCCGCTGCCCGGTCGGGCAACAGGCATCCTGCCAGAAGCAGCAGGCTGGTTACTATCCATTTATTTTGTTTCATATCTTTTTTCTTGTTTATTTTTATGTCTTAATCTTGTTATTGTCTCATTTTTTGCCATGCAGGAAGTCGATGGCGTATTCCAGT
>OGNV01001179.1_pt1 | contig 18123 bp, 12 predicted proteins | sample 1573561 | NCBI WGS metagenome assembly OGNV01 (sample SAMEA2581892, study PRJEB24529) | metagenome | biome: Human gut stool | place: China | collected 2011
ACTGCTAAAACGATTTTTATTGGTATTCATTGTTTTATTGATAGCTATGTCTATTTGCAAAAAGCCCGTAAGGCAATAGGAATCATTAAATTAGAACAGCAAAAGGACAGATGGTGTCCTTTTGCTGTGTCCATTCCCTATATATAATAACTAAGTATTCTCTTATAACTAATTATAAAACGGGACTTTTTCAATTTTTGAAAACGACAAAAGGCGAAACTTCAAAAAATCCCGCCAACTCCTAAAGGACCGGCATCTCAGCCCCCCAATCAAAACACCGGTGTTTTGAAAACGAATCACCGGTGATTTGAATTCAAAACACCGGTGATTCGCACCATAAAGCAGCAGCCTATATATAAAAGCAGATCACAATCCGGAAGAATCGATCCATGAACATGAAAAGATTAATCGACTCTATTCGACTCTAATCGACTCCGCTTTTTTATAATGCCATATATTTGCAGGGTAATCGATTCACAAACGCTCTTTGAAATATTTACATATAGCCAACCGTTCCCACAAAAAAAGGCTACCGGAACCCGATAGCCTTTTAATGGATATTTCAGTTTTCTTATTCAGACAATGCAAATGCCGGCTGACGGTGAATCCACTGTCCACGAGTAAAGTCGGGGAAGTCTACCAATGCGCCGCCACGGGCGATAGACATCTCGGACAAAGCGGAAATAGCGCTCCATGCAGCAGCATCGTAGCAGTCCATAGGAGCCGGTTTCTTGTTATGGATAGCGTTGATCAAGTCGAACATCATCACGTAGTCCATACCACCGTGTCCGGCCTGAGCAGCTTCGGCTTCATGTTTGGACCACAATGTATGGTCGAACTTCTTGAACCATTCTTCCGAATCATCCCAACGGTGAGGTTTGGATTGGTTTTCAACGTATACGTGATCGCCATCGTTCATCCATAAACCTTCGGTTCCCTGAATGCGGAATCCCAAAGAGTAAGGACGGGGGGAATTCGTATCATGCGTAACGATAACCGTCTGTCCGTTCGCACACTTGATCATGGAAGTCACGATGTCACCCAAGTTGAAGCGGACTTTTGCCAACGGATGATTTTCACCGCCATTGTCCACGATGAACTTATGCAAACCGCGAGACTGGGTTGCCATAGCAGACAAGGAGAGAAAACGGTTACCACGGTTGATGTCTAGGCAGTTTGCCACCGGTCCGATTCCATGCGTCGGATAGACATCGCCGTTACGGCGGACAGAATGGTTCGTACGCCACTGGGCTTCTGCAAACGCATCTTTACCCATGCGCAACTCACCGCCTTTCTGGTAAGTATAATGTTTACCATCATTGAATTTGACATCGCGCAAATCATGTTCGTAACCGCAAGTCGCATGCAGCAATTCACCGAACAGGCCTTTGCGGACCATGTTCAACGCAGCCATGCAGTCGCGACGATAGCAAACGTTTTCCATGATGTTCAGATGGCTTCCCGTAGCTTCCGATACGTTGACCAGATCCCAGCATTCTTCCAGCGTATTGGCGGCAGATACTTCCACACCGACATAAGGGACACCGGCTTTCATGGCTGCAACCGACATCGGCACGTGCCATTCCCACGGGCTGGCGATGATGACACAATCGAATTCTTCGTTGTTCAACATCTTTTCAAATTCACGTTCGCTGCCTGTATATACCTTCGGAGCCGGAACATTGAACTTGGCGATATGATCCAGCGTACGCTGGATCGGACCAGCTTGGATATCGCAGATAGCCACGATCTTGTTTCCGGGGATAGACAACACGTTGTTAATATGTTCGTGACAACGAGAACCTGTACCGATAAAACCGAAGCGTAATTTGCCATCGTCTTTGCCGGCGGGTTTCTTTTTCTTCTCTGCACTAGTTTCTGTTGTAACCGTAGCAGCAGCATTGCTACTCAATGCAAGACCGGCCGTACCGATTCCGGCAGCGGTCATCTTTTTCAGGAATGAACGACGAGTGTTTTCCATTTTTCAATTTAGAATTTTATGTTAAGTGGGCAAATGTATAACATTCCATGCATATATCAAAGGAGATAGCCCATTATTTTGCAACCGTTCTCTTCTTATTCCGCCAAAAGCTGCCATCCCGTTTGCTACCGAACATATTCCGGCGCTTGGACTCTTCTTTTATCGCTTTTTTCTTCTCGGCTACCGCTTCCTTTACCTCGACCGTCTCGAACATATGGCCTCCTGCAACCGGTACTTCTTTACCGATCAGCTTCTGGATATCTTTCAGATACGGAACCTCTTCCACATCGCAAAAGGAAAAAGCGATCCCGGTACGGCCGATACGGTGCACATAGGTTTCAGGTACATTCGGCAAATCATAGTTGATGACATGCGAAAGATGGTCGACATCGATACCACGGGAGGCGATATCGGTCGCGATCAGGACACGGAGCGTATGATCCTTAAAACTGGATAAGGCACGCTGACGGGCACTCTGCCCTTTGTTTCCATGAATGGCTTCCGCACCGATCCCGGATTTGTTCAGGACACGGGCAACCTTGTCGGCTCCGTGCTTCGTACGAGTAAAAACCAAGACGGATTCCAGTGAGCGGTCTTCCAGCAGATTCTTCAACAGGTTGATCTTTTCCACTTTCTCAACAAAATAGACAGACTGGTCGATCGTATCGACGGTTGAAGAAACAGGAGTCACCTCCACTTTCTCAGGTTCATGAAGGATCGTTCCGGCCAGGCGTTCGATCTCCGGCGGCATCGTTGCAGAGAAGAACAGGGACTGGCGCTTTCGGGGCAGTAAAGGAAGGATGCGTTTGATGTCATGGATAAATCCCATATCCAGCATCCGGTCGGCTTCGTCCAAAACAAAATATTCCAATGTGTCCAGGCGGATAAAACCTTGATTGATCAAATCCAGCAGACGCCCGGGAGTTGCGATCAATACGTCTACACCCCGTTCCAATGCATCTGTCTGCGGCTTCTGCCCCACGCCACCGAAAATAACGGTATGTTTTACGTGAGTATAACGCCCGTATGCCGTAAAACTTTCACCTATCTGGATCGCCAATTCGCGTGTCGGAGTCAGGATCAAGGCTTTGATGCCCGGTTTACGTCCCCTCGAAATCCGCTCTTCGATCTTTTGGATGATAGGGATGGAGAAAGCTGCCGTCTTACCTGTTCCGGTCTGTGCGCAACCTAATAAATCAGATCCGTCCAATACTACGGGAATGGCTTCGGCTTGTATGGGAGTGGGAGTTGTGTACTTTTCTTTTTTGAGAGCCTTTCGTATCGGCTCGATTAGTTCCAATTGTTCAAATGTCATATAATAAGTATGAGCCGTCACGGCTCGTTAAATAAATAATGGTGACAAAGATACACAAAAATCCGGCATCTCTGCAATAATTTGCTATATTTGCGTGCTTTTTAAAAATATTCAGTTCTTTTTGATTCTCATGAAAGAATTATTGTCACTACTCAAACGGTTCTTCGGATACACTTCATTCCGCCCCTTACAGGCCGAAATCATACAGCGCACCTTGCAGAAAGAAGATTCGCTGGTCCTGATGCCTACGGGTGGCGGCAAGTCGATCTGTTTCCAGCTTCCGGCGATCTATATGCCGGGAACCGCCATCGTAGTATCTCCCCTTATCGCTCTGATGAAAGACCAGGTCGAAGGGCTGATCGCCAATGGCATACCGGCTGCTACGCTCAACAGCATGATGCCGGAGGAAGAACGCCACCGGGTACGACAACTCTGCATACAGGGAAAGGTGAAACTGCTTTACATCTCCCCCGAAGGGATCATTAGCGAACTGCACTGGCTCCTGCCCCGCATCGACATTTCGCTGATCGCCATCGATGAAGCGCATTGTATCTCGCATTGGGGACATGATTTCCGCCCCGAATACACCCAGTTGTCCGTTCTGAAAGAGAATTTTCCGAAAGTACCGATCATCGCCCTGACAGCTACGGCAGACAAAATCACCCGGACGGACATCCTGAATCAATTGAACTGCGTGATCCTAAAACATTCATCTCGTCTTTCGACCGCCCGAACCTGTCGCTCACTATCCGTCGCGGGCTGAGCAAAAAGGAAAAGATCGCAGCGATCGTCCATTTCATCAACCGGCATCACCGGCAGAGCGGTATCATCTACTGCATGAGCCGTAACAGTACGGAGTCTTTGGTCGAAGAACTGTCTGAGTACAGCATCCGGGCAGTCGCCTATCATGCCGGGCTAAGCTCCGACAAACGCGAGAAAGCACAGGACGATTTCATCAACGACCGTGTTAATGTAGTGTGTGCAACGGTCGCATTCGGGATGGGGATAGACAAAAGTAATGTCCGCTGGGTCATTCATTATAATATGCCAGCAAGCATCGAGAACTACTACCAGGAAATAGGCCGTGCCGGACGGGACGGAATGAAAAGCGACACGCTTCTGTTCTATTCCGTGGGCGACATCCTGCTCCTTCGCCGTTTTGCAGAGGAAAGCGGACAGAAAGACGTCAGTTTACAGAAGTTGAACCGGATGCGCAGGTATTGCGAGGCAGACATCTGCCGGCGTCGTATCTTGCTGAGCTATTTCGGAGAAGAAACGGACAAGGACTGCGGGAACTGTGACGTCTGCAAGAACCCTCCCCAACGTTTCGACGGGAGCATCTTGGTACAGAAAGCCCTGAGCGGTATTTTTCGTACCGGGCAAACAGCCAATATGCACCTGCTAATCGATATACTCCGGGGAGCCGAAAAGGATGAACTGAAGGAAAAAGGATACGACAAGCTAAAAACCTATGGTGTTGGCAAAGACCTCAGCTACAAAGAGTGGAAAGAATACTTATATCAGATGCTTCAGCTCGGTTATATTGAAATCGACTATATGTCGGCCGGTCACCTGAAAGTGACTCCATTAGGACGTAAAGTCCTTTTCGGCGAGCAGCAGGCGCTCATGACCATTTACCAAAAGATCAAAGATTTTGCCCTGCCGACCAAGAAAGGCGGCTACAAATACCGTCCGATCCGTCCGATCGAATCCACTTCCGTGGATGAAACGTTGCTCGACTCCCTGCAACAACTCCGTAAGCAGATTGCCGAACGCGAACATACCCCGGCTTATATCCTCTTTTCGGATGACGCCCTCGAAGATATGGTCCGTAAGAAACCGGTTACGCTCGACGAGTTCAGCGAAATACGAGGTGTCGGACAGCTCAAGCTGGACAAATACGGCAAGGTATTCGTCGCCCTAATCCGCTTTGTCCTTCGTTTGCCTAAAAAGGAATAAAAAAAGAAAAACAAACAATCGTTCTATTCTTTTGTTTATATTTATATAATGAATAGAATGACAGATACAATGAAAACAGTTCCCATACTCTTGTTGCTTTGCCTTTCCACACTGAGTTTCTGTACGACAAAGCCAGGAGAGCCGCAAGGATCCGGTTTACCCGAACTAGACACTCCCGTTGCAGAAACAGTACCGAAGGCGGCCCCTCCCCTCATTGAAACCGTTATAGAAAAGGAACTGCTTTACGACCAGCATACGTTGGCCGATACTTACCCATACAAGGATACAATGCGGGAATTCCAATGGGATAAGATCCGTTCCGGTCTCCGTCTGCTCGATTCGCTCCGACAGAAGCCGTCCCGTTGGGCGATCTTTCAAAACTACAGGAACAAGAACGGGGAAGCCCCGCTGGTCCGGAAGTTTCATCGCGATGCTTACAAGCGGGTTTCCGACACTTTAGGTATCGAACGTTACCAGTCTGTCCCGCTATATCTGCCGGAAGATACACTGACTGCCGAACGCTATGGTCGTGACGGTGCTCTTGTGAAATTGCTTGATGACAGCAACCGCCTTTTCCGTATCCAAACGATCTATACAAACGGGGAATGGCTGGTTCCCGGAAAATATGTCAAGCCGATAGCCGATAGCGTCACATTCGACAAGGCCATATTCGTCGACGTCACCAACCAGAACATCGCAACACTCGAGCATGCAGGTTCCAAATGGTTGGTCAGAAGCATGAATCCGGCCACAACAGGGCAGCACCGTCCTCCATACGCACAGGAAACGCCATTAGGCATATTTGTCGTTCAGGAAAAGAAGGCAAGGATGATTTACCTCGTAGACGGCAGCAAAGAGACAGGCGGATTCGCTCCTTATGCCAGCCGGTTCACCAACGGAGGTTATATCCACGGGGTCCCGGTAAACGCGCCACGCAAGTCGCTGATCGAATACAGCCCAACGCTTGGAACGACCCCACGCTCCCATATGTGCGTCCGGAATGCGACCTCTCACGCCAAGTTCGTTTATGATTGGGCACCTGTAAATGAGACTATTGTTTTCGTTTTTGATTAAAAGTCTTATCTTTGTGCGACATTATTCAATCTTATGTTATTGCGTATCTGTTTATACTTGTTTTTATTATTTCTTCCGGCTAATTATACGACAACCAGAAGTTCGTCTCCCCTGATTCCGGCTGATCCCGCGGCGGCCATGTCTTCGGTATGCCGACAGCTCTATGCTGATATGCAGCTGGATAGTATGGTGGACTATACCGCTTTCGAACAGGCGATAACCGGAGCACAGGCAATCGAACGGCGTAACAAGGATATCATTACCCTAATCGACTTCACAAAGCCTTCCACGGAAGAACGGCTTTACGTCCTGGATATCCGGCATAAGAGACTCCTGTTCTCCTCTCTCGTCTCACACGGAAAAAACAGCGGAGGAAATTACGCCACTTCTTTCTCCAACAAAGTCAATTCTTACAAAAGTTCATTGGGATTTTTCGTTACGGAAAATACCTATCAGGGCAAAAATGGCTACTCCTTAGTCCTGAACGGCTTGGAAAAAGGGATCAACGACCGGGCAAAAGAACGGGCGATCGTAGTGCACGGGGCGAGTTATTGCAGCCCGTCTGTTGCCGTCTCGACGGGCCGCTTAGGAAGAAGTTTCGGTTGTCCCGCCCTACCCCCGTCGCTTGCCAAGCCGATCATTAACACCATCAAGGACGGGACCTTACTCTACATCTATGCCAACGACAAGGAGTATCTGAGTCAAAGCACGATCTTATCAACCGGAAGATCGATTTCCCCGAACTCGATCATCGCATTGAACAGCCTGATACGGGAATAGCCCGGTAAATCCTCCGGACGGATATCACCTGCAACCAGCTCTCCCTGATCCAGCAACGAAGCCCTCTTCGTCCCTGCCAGCAACGGTGCGGAGGGAGTGATCCATTGTTTCTTGTTCCAGAATGCCACGTTGCAAATAGAGGTGTCGGTCAACAACCCTTTCCGGACGACCAACACATCATCTTCTGTCTCGCGGCACGCGAACAAGCGGTTCAGCACACTCCGATCTCTGCTTTTATACCGATAGTCGGCTTCGTCATCGACAACCAACCGCAAAGAGGATACTGGGCGGAAGTGATAGGCGGCATACTCCACGTTCCGGATATCCACATCATATTCGACCCGACACTTCGTCCGCTCCCGATAGTTCACGGGGCGGATGTAATCGTTCAAATCAAGCACATCGGTTTGACGTAGCACGTTCCGACGTGTCTCATTCATACGCCGGTTATGGTAGGATAGGTTATGAATCCGCCCGTTCTCGATCCGGATTGTTTCAATAAATAGGGACATATACTTTCTGCTTCATTTCATTATATTCGCTTGTCAAATCACTTTGGGAAGTGATTCCCCCTCCACTCTTAAAGATCAACGAGCCATCCGCCTGCTGTTCCAAAAAGCGGATCATAACGGCACTGTCCAGGCTATTCCCGTCAAAATAGCCCATGACACCCGTATAAAACCCCCTTTCGTAGGTCTCGGCTTCCGCGATAATCTCCATTGTCTTCTTTTTGGGCGCCCCGGTAATGGAACCTGCCGGAAGGAGCCGGAAGAACAAATCTCCCACTTCAGCCTGCCAACCTCCGGCAAGACGGCCCCGGATCTCCGAACTGACCTGCAACAAAGCCCCCTGATGTGTCGGTAGTTCGTCTATGTAGCGATAACGGGTCACCATCACCTCGGTCGCCACCATACTGAGGTCATTGCGGATCAGGTCGACAATCGTAGCATGTTCAGCCGTTTCCTTCGGATCCTCTAATATCCGCCTGCGGGCATCCGGCAATGTAGCATCGATCGTCCCTTTCATCGGATAGGAATAGATATGTTCATCCCGAATCTTCACGAATATCTCAGGAGAGAAAACGACAAAACGGTCTTTCATCCAGAGCTTATACCGAGCTTCCGAACTGACAAAAACGTCCTTCAAGCTCAGATCGGTCCGAACAGGAGTGGCGCAAGTCAGATTGACCAGATAGGAGTTTCCGGCCCGGATATGTCCGACCACCTTATGAAACGAGTCGGCGTAGGCCGATTGTGTGATAGGGAATGTTTCCCATCGGATCGCAGAAGTTCGGTTCTCCCGATCATTCATACGGCTTGCAGTCGCAACATTCGTCACACCGTCCAGATTGTAGAGCAATGCCTCCGAATCGATCTGATCCGGCTCTTCCACAATCACCTGCTCTTGCTTGTAATCGATCACAAACAGGAAAGGCCGCCTTTCCGCACCCAATCGGTTCATACGGCAGACGGCCTCTATGCGGTTATAGAATCTCATATCAGAAAACGTTCGGTCAAACCACCAAAAGCATCGATACGGCGATCTCGGAAGAAAGGCCACCAACGGCGGACATTCTCGCTACGCGTCTTGTCGATCTCCACAATTCGTATTTCTTCATCATTATTGGAAAGTTCGGCCAAAAGTTCACCCTGCGGACCAGCGACGAAACTGTTTCCCCAGAACTGAATGCCATTCGTTTGTCTGGACGGATCGGCCTCGTGTCCTACCCGGTTTACCGTAACGACCGGAAGACCATTGGCTACGGCATGCCCCCGCTGAACAGTTACCCACGCTCCTAACTGGCGTTTTTTCTCTTCCTCCGTGTCACTGCTTTCCCAACCGATAGCTGTCGGATAAATCAGCAGTTCCGCTCCTTTCATCGCCATCAGGCGGGCAGCTTCGGGATACCACTGATCCCAACAAACCAATACACCCAATTTACCAACAGAAGTCTCGATCGGCTCAAATCCGAGATCACCGGGAGTAAAATAGAACTTCTCATAATAGGCCGGATCATCCGGAATATGCATTTTACGATATTTTCCGGCAATAGCGCCGTCTTTCTCAATAACGACAGCCGTATTATGATACAGACCGGGAGCTCGTTTCTCAAACAAAGAAAGTACCAGTACGATCCCCAGTTCCTTTGCCAACGCTCCGAAGCCCTCTGTAGAAGGTCCTGGAATCGGTTCAGCCTGGTCAAACACTTCGGTATTCTCCGTCTGGCAAAAATAAAGCCCGTTATGCAACTCCTGCAAAACGACCAATTCAGCTCCTTGCAAAGCACAAGCCCGAATATTTTGTTTCAGTTTCTCAATATTAGCAGCCCGATCACTGCTATTCGCCTGCTGCACCAGCCCTAACTTCATGATTTATGATTTATAATTTATGATTTAGATTTGAAACCTCAATTGTCAATTGACACGACTCCCTCCGGGTACTGCATCGTCACACAATGTAGCGAACCATGTTGTTTAATCAACGGCAAGCAATTGATTCCTATAATCTCACGCTCCGGAAAAGCCTGTTGCAAAGCTTTCTTCGCCAGTTCGTCCTTCGGAGATTTATAATAGGGTAACAACACAGTCCCGTTGATAATCAAAAAATTGGCATAAGTGGCTGGAAGACGTTCTCCCTCCCATTCCACAGGGTCCGCCATCGGCAAGGCGATTAACCGGTAAGGTTTGCCGTCAGTCTGTCTGAAAGCCTGTAACTCCTGTTCCATCGCTTGCAGCTCCTCGAAATGTTCATCCGACTCATCCTTGCACTGCACGTACGCAATCGTATCTTCGCTACAGAACCGTGCCAGCGTGTCGATATGGCTGTCCGTATCATCACCGGCAAGATAACCATTTTCCAGCCATAAGATGCGTTCAAAGCCGAAGACATCCTTCAGATAGGCTTCCAACTCTTCCTTTTGCAGATATTCGTTCCGATTCTGAGACGAAAGACATTCGACCGTCGTCAACAGTGTTCCCTTGCCATCCGATTCGATACTGCCGCCTTCCAAGACAAACGGTTGCATATTGATGACCTGAACCCCGTCGGCAAATGTTCCCTGTACCGACAGGTTACGCGTAACCAAGTTATCCAGATTCGCCGCGAACTTCATCCCCCACCCGTTGAACACAAAGTCATACACGACTGGTTCTCCCTGGTCGAATACAGTAATGCCGCCATGATCACGTGCCCAGGTATCATTCGTCGCCATCTCCCTGAAAATGATCCGGCTATAATCCACATCACCCAGTTGCCTGCGGACTGCCTGTTCGTCCGGACAGACAATCAAGAGCTTCTCATGTTTGATCACCTCCTTGGCAATCGATACGAAACAAGGAATCACCTCGTCTAATATAGGCGCCCAATCCGTTTCTTCATGCGGCCATGTCAACTGGACGGCACTTTGCGGATACCATTCCGCCGGTAATATGATTTTATATTCCATCTGCGTTTAATAAAATATGCGATTGTATTGCGGCACAAATATAGGCTTATTTTCCATCATTCTTAATACAAAGATTCTATCACCTCTGTCAACTTGCTGTTTTTCTTCCACGTCTCAAGCAAACAAAGAAGCGGTGCGTATGTCACCTTCGGCCAGTTATTGACTGTTTGAAGTTCCGCAAAAACTTCCAATAACCGCTTTAAATCCTTTACCGGATTTTCCGGCAGGCAAGACAAGAAAGAGACAAACAGCACAGACAGTTCTTTGTTATGAAAAGATGATCTATTTATCAACATTTCGACAACCAAACCTGAAATTCTCTGCGCAGGAGCCCATTCCAACGCTTGGATCTTCCCCAACACCCGACCTAATGCCACATTGTCTATCAGGTCTTTTTCCACAAGTTCGCCCCAAAGATTCGCCGCACACAAACGAACAGGACGATCAATGCTCAGCAGGCACACCGCCAGGTATGTCAAAGCCATCCCCCCTCTCCACTCCAAATCAAGTTCGCGCAGGGTATCAAGAGCAACCAGGTTAAGCCTTGCCAGTTCCAAATCGTTCCAATAAGCATCCCTTACGCGATCCCGCACCAATAAAGCCAACCAAATCCGAGGTGCATTCGGAGAAAGCAACAAAAATCTCTTCAGGTCCTTCTCCCGCAAAGGAACCTTCCAAAAAGTCTCCACCAAAAGCGGAATACGGGAACAAGGACGATAAGCCATATATAAGGCATAACCTCCAAACCTCCACTTTATCGCAACATTCTTACTTGCCGGCGGAATCAACTGCAAGATACGATCGACTTTCCCAAACGGCTTTTCGAAAGTAAACACATCGCATGGAATATCTCCCGTCAGATAGGCCCGGTTCACAGCAGAATAAGGAAAATCCTTGAACTCGTCATAGACGGTATCAGGACTTTTGACCAAAGCGGCGGTCATCCAGACAGCCTGAAACGTAAAAGGACCATTAGGGCGTGCTTCCGGCTTGAACAAGAAAAGCAATAGCTCGCGATATTCGCCCGCCAACTCTTGTTCGGCTAACCGGATAGCCTCTTCCGTATCATCCAATGCCACACGCGAAAGTGCGATTTGAAAGTCCAGACTGTCCGGTTTGATTCTCTTTTTCTGATATGCAGACAACCGGGAGACAAGCACGGACGGATCGATCCAAGCCGGACGGTGGGTCGGTGTCGAGAGCAAAGGCAATGTATTATAATCTTTTATCCGGTTAAAAGCCAATTTTACAAGATCCAGATAGGGTTTATAGTCCTGAAATGATTGTTGTTTCGAGCTTTTGACACGTCTTTCCGATCCGGTAAGCATTTGAGCATAATCAAGAAGAAAAGACGCTGCCAGCACATCCAATTCTCCTGTCTCGCTTTCCGGCATTTCCATTACAGTTCCTGCCCATTCGAAAACCGGCATCATACGTTTCACATCATCCGATTTTATAAACGGGTGCAAACGGACCAGAGAAGCCAACAGCAAATCAAGATAAAAACTCTCCTGTTCTTCCGTCAACCGGCCCATAAAAGAGACCAAACCGTCTACATCCGCCACATCCGGAAGACGCCTGCCTTCCTGTATAAGCGGTTCTTTTTCCATCCTGTCCATCATTCAGATCCTATTTTCGGACAAATATAAACAGAAAACCGGACACCCCCCTCATCATTTCAAGGTCTTCCTATATTCAGCCGGAGTCATTCCGTATTTTTCCCGGAAGATACGCTGATAAGTACGCACGTTATTGAAACCCGAATCGATAGCGACCGCCTCGACCGTATAATTTTCGAAATCCTTCAACAGGACAAGCGAGTATTCAAGTCTCAAGCTATTGATATAACCATTGAAATTTTCTCCGGCAAAAGCTTGCAACAACGGGGATATGCGGTTTTTACCAACAGGAGTCAGCCGGAGGATCATATCTCTCGTCAGATCCGGATTCAAGAACAACTGTTCACCACGGATTTTCAAATCCAATTCTTCAAAATATTTCCTGCCGCCATCATCCGGTTTCACTTTCACCGCTTCGGCTTCCCGATCGTTCCCGATCCCGCCATCCACATCAAAGGTAACAGGTTTTTCCTCCATATCTTCCAACTGACGAATCCGTTCACGTGCAACTTGTAGTTCACTACGGTAAGAAAGATAAAGATCGATCTGCTGCGCCATCAGTTTGTTTTTACGGTCTACAATCCAGGAATGGCGAACGATCAAAATAAAGATGACACCGACCAAAGCAAGTACCCCGGCCACGACAGAGATCACCACTCTGTGCCATCTCAACTCTTCCACCTGCAACTCGATCTGCCGTTCCTTTTCACGCGTATCCAAAAGAGTTGCCATCTCGAGTGCATGATTTTCATTGTTCCTATGGTTCAAACTATCGGTCAGGGCCAAAGCGGTTTTATAGTAGACTACCGACTCCTCTTTTTTTCCCGAACGCAGGTAAGCATCCGCCAAAACCAAACAGGCCTCCTTACGCCGTACACTGATACTATCTTCATACAGGGCTGCATCTGTCAAGGGAAGTGCTTTCTCGATCAGTTTGCCATACAGCCGCATATCTTCGTAATAATCGATCTCCAGCCGGATCATCTCCGGGTCACTGTCTACCAACGGATTTTCCCGCATCTTCGCGAACCATTCCCTGCCTTTTCCTGCCTGTCCCAGCAACACATAGAGGTTTGCCAACCTACCGTCCACACCCCCCTCTTTGGAAAGAAAGACCTTCTCCGGTATCTGCAGTGGATAGGCTCCGCCTTTCAGGGGACGCAGCCTTTCGACACACGCCTGCATCTCACGAACTGTCTCAAGTGCTTCCTCCAGCTTTCCATCTTCACACAACCATTCCGACAAATTTTGGTAATAGAGGTAAAGTTTCATCTCGTTTGACACAACAGGCTGCCCCATTCCCCGTTTCCTTTCGATCTGTTGGCGACAGAACTGTAACGCCTCCTCCATAGCCTTATAGGCCTCTTCCGGATTTCCCATAGCCCGATAGACACGGGCGATAGCCCAATAAGAATTATGATTGTTATCCTTTTGTTTGCCAGCCCGGTCGATTACATCAATCATAGAACGCGCATACCGGATCGCCTCCTCATACTCGCCGGTAGCAATCATCGGTTCTTGCACATATTGAAATAATACTGCGTGTTGTTACGCACCGAATCGTCTTCCAATACCAATTTACCCCATTTCACCGCAACACGTTCCATATTCTTGGCAGAGCCGTATATCTGGGCACGTGTCCAATTGATCTGATAAGTCGGGAGCAATTTCCGTTCCTCGGCCACATCCAACATATACAACGCCTTGTCCGGGTCCGACAAGACAGTCTTCCGGATCTCCCCGACTGTCAGCAAACTATCCGGTATATCATCATAAGCAGGTGTATTGCCCACCTGCTTAATGTTCTTACCGGGTAAGAACATGCAAATCAGCAACAAGAATAGAGTATTGTAGAACTTCACCATGTATTTGTTTTTAGGGGACAAACTTACTACAAAAAAGTTATATTCAGAAACATTACTTCAATACAAAAACTCCAGTACCCACAACGGAAGCTGGTTGACGGCAAACATTTCGCATGCCGTACCGACTTTGACCGGTTGCAGACAGCACGCCTCCTCTTCATCCGCCACGCATACGAATCAGCTCGTCGATAAGATCCCGGAGTTTGCGTTTTTTAAACCTGACCGTATATTTATGTTTCATGACCAACAGAAAGACAATATCAACCAAAACCAGGATCACGACTACAAGCAACAGGATCTCTCCTACATCGAGCGTGATTGTTTCGGGGAAATTTCCATCTGCTGTTATCCGTATAAAATTCATGATTGATTAATTAAAAGGTTGCATAACAAACCGCAAAAAAACGTTTCTTTCATTTCCCTGCAAACCAATCCACCAGTAAGATATCACAATTTGTCATAAACTTGTGACAAATTATCCTCAAGATTAAAAATCAAGCGCTACCACACATTCGAGGGAGTATTTATCGCCTATAGGGACTATTTGTCATAGTCGTTCCGAATCCATCCCCGACCTTTACGTCGTAATTCTAACCCGCCGGTATAAGCCGGTCAAATCGCAATATCCACAAGACGAAGTCCGGCCACTCCGCCGATATTCGGAAAACCTCCGGGCTTCGTCTTTTTCCAGACGATAACAGTTTAACATTCTGACAAGGAAAAAGGGGTATTCAATGCCGAGAAGAAACGTTAAAAAATATTACCTGCCATAGTAATTCCAAAAAGATGGGATAGTAATCCGATTTACATGGGATAGTAGTATCATTTTGACAGAACAAAATTTTTAATTTATACAATATAAATATGCTAAACACACACAAAGATTGGATGGCCGGCAAGAGTGCGACGGCCAATAATAAGGATGACTTGATTCAGCTAATCAAATGGCGATCTGTAGTAACTGTAATCGCATCTGCGATAAAACAGAAGCCACAAAACAAAGTTCAAGGACAGCAACACAGCAACTAAATGCAACTTCTCAGTGTGGGGAACGATGCTGAAAACGGCGGACAATGCTCGTCTAAGTACAAAAAATGTACTGTTTGAACAAAACAAAGATTAACAAAAGAGCAACAAACGTAATAAATATGAATTTATTAATAAAAAATCTAAAATCGGTAATATTACTTGTTTTAGACCGATACCGGTCTAAAATCGGCATTTGGCTGCTAGGAATGGTACTGCTGGGGATAGGGCAGCAGGCTGGGGCGGCAGACTGGAATCTGACGAAAAAAAGCAATTACGTTGTTACAGATCATCCTCAAGATGGATATGTGACATTCAAAATTATCTTTTATGATGATGACGGAGATAACGAATATGTAAAACCTGGAGACGGACATCTATATGTCAATGATACAGAAATCATGACATACGGCTCCCCAACCACAGGTGTGGATGTACCTGTAGCAAGAGCAAATGTAACCCTGCGCAAAGGCTATTTCGAATTCAAGAGTAAAGATGGCACAGAAACAGCTGAAGGAGGAGACCACTGGTATGAATTTAACCGCGATGGGAAGTATATCACCTATATGACCTTCGACTGGTACTACCCGAAAGATTATGAGGGGGTAGATATGAAGTTCAAGGTAGATGTAGACATTACGGTAAACAACCAAAAGGATCAGGAGTTCAATGATGAAATAGGTTCCGCTAAAGGCCGTTCATTCAACAATCCAACATTAACTCCCCCACAACTTTCCAGTAACAACCCTGGAAAATATGAATTAAGTTACTCGATACCAAACAATCCGATCAATATTTGGAATTCTGAAGATAATAAAACTATTAGTTCCACTAACACAAGTGGTACGCTGCTCGCAGATATCGAAGACACATCAAGGGAGTATGATTTCCAAGTTCAATACAAACTGAACAAAAAATATAATAGTAAATGGTACTCAACCAAACAGACCATACCAGCTTTCCAACAAGCCATCGACTTCGATGCTATGGATGCGGAAGGCGGTAACACCAAGTTGACCTGGAAAATCAACAACAGCGATAAAAACTGTCAAGTAGGAGACAAATTCGAAATCCAACGTGCGAACAACCCAGATTTCAATCCGTCGACGCTGGTGGGTTCTATCGATTTCTCAATAAACAGAGAGGTCTACGAAATGCTTGATGAAAGTGGCAATCAGAATGCCAACGGGAAACAATACTACCGCATCCGCCGTAACAAACAACAATCATGGGGATGGAATATCAGCGAAGAGGACACCATCACCAAGAACATTTCCCATCGGAAAGTCGTTTCCGCCACAGCCGAACGCTTCGATTGGCCTAACGGGCAGAACAAAGCTCGAATTACTTGGAAATTGAACGAATTGAAGAACAAGGAGGACAGTCTTAATGCCGTATGGAGCAAAGATTCCAAAATTATGATCAAACGTACCATGAACAACGGGATGGGAAGTATTACTCATACCCTCCTGACGGCAGGAGACACAACGAAAACGGAATATATCGATGAGTTGAACACCATGTGTACGGAGTACAGCTATGCCATCTACGTACAACCCGGCAACAGCAATTTTGAAATACAATCCGAAATCCCGGCTCAACTGAGTGGTGAGCCGATTGTCCCGACCGCATTGGGGCAGATTGAGACGCTCACCACCTCCAAAGGTTACTACCCCGGTTACACACAGCTCAACTGGACGACTGACGGCAAGGCTGTCGATAAGTTCTACATCTTCCGCCGCCTCTACAGGCAGGGACAGGACAAAGATGCCAACTGGGAAAATATCGATATGAAAGAGGGTGGAGCTACAAAAAACTATGTTCATACAGACGAGAAAGGACATCCTGGCTACATCTATGAATACCGAGTCGCTGCCGTAACAATCTGTGCAGGCAAAGAGGTGAGCAACAACTCCCCTATCGACCGTGGTTTCCGCAGCCCAACCGGTATAGTCAGCGGTAAGATTACCTTTGCCTACGGCGATGCCGCCCCCGGCGTGGTCGTGAGACTCACCGGCACAGACATCCAAGCGGGACATAGCTTGCAGTTCGACGGCAGCAGTACGGTACAGACGAAAAAGGAGATGGAACAACCAGAAAACTTCACCGTACAGGTATTCGTCCGTCCCGAATCTGCAGGACAGAATGCCACAATCGTCAACAGCAGCGTTTATCGCTTGAGTTTGCAAGATGGAAAACCGGCATTCAGTGCTAACAATGGTACAACATGGGTGACCTCCCCAGAAGCCCTCAAGGTCGGTAGTTTTACAAGTCTGACAGCCGTCTATTCGACCACCGGTAGCTGGACACTCTATATTGATACCATCCAAAAGGTTTCACAAAACCCTGCCACCCGCCCGGCTCCTACTCCGTCCATAGTAACGCTCGGAGAAGGCTTCAAAGGGCATATCGATGAAGTGCGCCTTTGGGATAAGGCAATGGAGTTGGATGAAATCAAGAGTACCTACGACCGCGTGTTAAACGGTAACGAGACAGGGTTGAAAGCCTATTGGCGCTTCGATGAGGGCGTGACAGATGAATGTTACGACATCTCCTATACCGCTTCGACCTACAATGCCAACCACTGTACGATTAGCAACGCCATAGTCAGTGACGTGGTACCAAACTCCAACCAGTTAGGTTTGAAAAGCGTGACCGGAACAGACGGCGTATTCACCGTCACCGGTATCCCCTACGAAGGGAATGGCTCAACCTACACTCTGACTCCCTCCTATCCGAATCATACGTTCAACCCGAGTTCCAAGACTGTCACTATAGGAAGCACAACTTCTTCAATCTCCGGTCAAGACTTTACAGACAACTCAGCCATCAAAATTGACGGTTATGTATTCTACGAAAACAGTACTATTCCAGTACAAAATGCCATGTTCAAAATCAACGGGGAATTAGCCACCAGTGGCGACGGCAGTCTGATAAGGAGTAACGATAAGGGCAAGTTTGAGTTCAGTGTCCCTATCGGCCGTCAGCGTGTCGAGGTCGTGAAAGACAATCACGTCTTTAAAAACGACGGTGTGCTGATCAACGAGAACAGCGAAGCA
>OGNV01001182.1_pt1 | contig 18074 bp, 15 predicted proteins | sample 1573561 | NCBI WGS metagenome assembly OGNV01 (sample SAMEA2581892, study PRJEB24529) | metagenome | biome: Human gut stool | place: China | collected 2011
CGCTGCATAATTCTTGTTCGAATAAAATGTGTCAAGTGATATTGACAAAACCAAATCGCTTGTGTGGGCTTGTACCGCCTATGGCGGTATGTTTACCCTACCGCAAGTGAGGAGGGCACAAATCGCCCCACATTCGCTAACTCTTAAAAGGCGGAACTTCAATGCCTTGACTTGCAAGTGTGCTTCTGATTTTTCTTGCGGATTCATTCAGAATTTCATCAAGCGTTGTCCAATTTACTTCACATATCTTTTCATCTTGGACAGGGTCAGTAGAATTACAAACAGGGACAGTAACCTTGCCGGCAGGGTCATCAGAATTTTTATCTTTTTGATTTTCATAATCATCCTCAAGCAACGCATTTAAAGGCTTTTCGGAACATTCCGAACCCTTTTCAGTGACAGCAGGGTCAGTAAATTTAACAGCTTCGGGCATAAGGTTTTTACCGTCACCGGTGTCACTGTTTTTATCATATTTCAGAATTATTACTCGCTGACCGTTGCTGCGTCTGGATTTAAAAGTCACACCGTAACTTTGCAATTCATAAGCGTGCTTCATAAGTTCTTTTTTGATATGGTTTGCGAAAATTTCTTTACAAAGTATTTTACTTAATTCATTTGCAAGCTCCGTTGCAGAGCCTTTAAAGATTTTACATTCCAACATGAAATCATGAACAGCGGAAGAGAAAAAGTCCGCTTCTTTAGCCGTCGCTTCGTCAACAACTTTCCAGCGACTGTTTTCAAACACAAGATTTATTTCTTGGTTTTCAATATCACGTCCTACGCAGTAAAGTTTTGCGTTTCGACTTCCACGCTTGTTCTCAATCAGAACCATGCTTCCGTCAACACAACCGCTGATTCCCGTGCTGCCCGATATCATATTGAACGGATCGCTGTCCGAACATTTTCTTGTGTGATGAACAACTACGATTGCAACTTCAAGCTTGTCCGCAAGACTTTTCAGAATAGATAGTTCTTTGTAGTCCGAGCCGTAGTTTGAATCCGTTTCGCTGCGAATCATTTGCAGAGTATCAATGAACACAACCTTTAAATCGCTATGCTCACTTTTGAATTGCTCTATCTGCTCTTCGAGACCTTTTCCGATTGTGTCTGACAAAATTACAAAGTGAAGATTTTCAACAGGTTCGTCCGTCAATTCATAAAGCCTGTTTTGGATTCGCTGAAAGCTGTCCTCTAAACACAGATAGAGCGCAGTTCCTTGTGTAGTTTCCTGACCTAAAACTTTTTCTCCTTTCGCTATCGACAAGCACATATCCAGCGCAAGCCAGGACTTTCCCACCTTCGGTGCGCCTGCTAAGATATACAGACCTTGTGCAAGCAAGCCATCAACAACATACTCGATTGGCTTGTACACAGTGGTCATAATTTCTTCGCAGGACTTTGAATCGAATTTTTTCAAGTTATCAAGCCTCCTTTTCTTTTTTTATTACTTCTTCCCCACAACAGTACAGTTCCTGTCAGTAAGCCTTGTTTGACCTAAGGACGTTTTTCCAAGCTTGGTACGCTCCTGCTCCTTCTGCACGATCTTCGCTGTACTTCGCCGCTTGGTATCTCTCCTGCGTGGAATTTAGTTTTCAAGATTCTTTTTGCCTTCATACAGTAGCCGACGAAAAGAAGCATTTTATGCGTTCGTGAAAAAATTTTGTAGGGTTGCACAAGTCTGCTCATATGATTTCGGCCATTTTAACTATGCTCTTCCGCTTGTATAGGGGAAGAAGACACCGTTTTGATACCCCTTTATCTGAAAGAATTCATAAAGTTTGTAGAGGTGAACAAAGTCGTAACGGATGTTTTGTGGAGTTTGCTCTCACTTGTATACGGGAAGAAGTTGAGGTTTTGACAACCATTTTGACAGCAATTTTTTAAAGTTTGTATCTCTGCACAAAATCAGAACTGAAATTCTGTATGGTTTGCTCTCATATGTATAGGTGTAGAAGTAGCTATTTTTGCAACCGGATTTGAATTAATAATTTTCAAATTATATGTCTTCTTTTCAATTTTTAAGAACCTATGTTTCGCCCTTTATTCCCCTGGAGATATTTATTCCGTCCCCGCCCAACAACCCACCACCCACAAAAGTAATCCCCGAACATTTACGACAGTAGGCATAAAGAAGTTTTCAAGAAAACATTGTAAGACAGGTACAGCAAGCTAAATAATTCCCGAAAGAGTGCTTACAATGATTGATGAGATTTACAATAGCAGAATTGGAGCTATCAAGACCTATCATTTCTCCGATGAGTGGGAAAAGACCGCTATTCCGTTTGAGGAGTCGCTGACTGAGGAACAGACCATCCTGTTTCACAAGCTCTGCGATTTGCAGAGTTAGACTGCCGCTGATGAGATAAGGGCTGCTTACAAGGTCGGTTTCAAGGACGGCGTGGCTTTGATAAGAGAGGTTCAGGAGTAATCACATATACCTACTATGGAAATTGTCTTATCCCTGTGATACGGGGATAAGACTTTTTCATTTCAATAGGCTTCTACAAATAATTTGTAGAGTACAATTGTAAACTTTCTGTGAACACTATTGACTATTATCATTTTTAAGAATATAATATACATTGAGAAAGGTGGTCATGCAATGAAACTATCCGATGTTATTACAAACCCCATAAGGATGAAAATCATGCAGTTTCTCCAGATCAAGAGCGAAGCAACGACCAAGCAGATATGCGAGGAATTGCACGATGTTCCACAGCCTACGCTTTATCGTCATATCAATTATCTTCTGAAAGAAGAAGTTTTGATCGTCAAGGAAGAACGAAAGGTGCGGGGAAGCTTGGAAAGGCTTTTAGCACTTAACGAAGCTAAATTTACTGAAAATATAGATATAGCTGACAGTGCCTATCAGTTTCTCATGGCACTGTATGGCAGTTTCCAAAGATACAGCGATAAAGAAAATGCAGATCCGTTTGCTGATATGTTGTCCTTGCGTACCTATATGCTTACTCTGACCGATGAAAGCTATGAAAATCTCTTTAAGGAGATAAGAGAAATAATAGGTAAATATTCAGAGCCGGAGGAAGGCGGAAAAAGCAGGAGCTTTTCGGTCATCTCAGCACCCGTTGCAAAGGAGGAAAAGAAATGACAAAATTCAGAAAGGCGTTATTATTCACATTATGCCTGATACCGTTTGCAGCTGTCGGCGGTTGGTTCACGGCTCAAATGTCCATAGCAAGTATAGACGAAGAAGCGCTTGCAAATGCAATACAGCAGGTAGGAAGCAAGGAAATGGTCATGCTCTTAACGACGCTACAGACGGTTATTTATGCCGTTATTTGTGGCTTTTTAGGATATATTGTTGCAGATAAAATCGGTCTTATCCGACCCTTTCAGCTTGCCAAAAAGGATACGCTTATCACACTGCTTGCAGGAGCGATATGCGGAATTATCGTGAGTGCCGATGCCTTTACCTTTGCAAATTGGATACCCGAGCTGGCAGACAGCTATGAGAACTCTAAGAGCTTTGATACTCCCACATGGATCGCATCTATCCTGTATGGCGGTGTCATTGAGGAAGTTATGATGCGACTGTTCTTTATGAGCCTGATCGCATTAATTGGTTGGAAGCTGTTTTGTAAAAAAGAGGATGCTGTTCCTGAAAAGATACTTGTTGTCTCGAATATCACCGCTGCTGCATTGTTTGCTGCAGCACACCTCCCCTCAACAGCGCAAATCATAGGGCACCTAACTCCTATGCTCATTTTCAGAAGTTTTCTGATGAATGGTGCATTTGGTATCTTATTCGGCAGATTCTACCGAAAATACGGCATACAGTATGCGATGCTTGTACATATGCTGGCGCATATCGTCAGCAGAACGATTTGGCTTATCATTCTATGAGGTGAACCTATGGATATCAAAGAAAAGAATATCACGATACAGGGCGAATATCCTATCGGTACAACGATCACTTATGATGACGAGAAGAAAAAATCTCCTGCTGTTGTCATCATCATGGGAACAGGAAAGCTTGACCGTGACGGAAATGGTTTCGGATTCCATTCCGATATATACAAAAGTCTGGCTCAGGCATTTGCGGAATGTGGCTATATATCCGCCCGTTATGACAAGCGCGGAACACACGCTTCAGGTGGTAGTTTCAACAGTGCAGGACTTTCAGACCTGACAAATGATGCGATCTCCGTTATTCGGTATCTGAAAAGCCTGCCTTATGTCGATGAAAACAGAATACTCATCTGTGGACACAGTGAGGGTGCTATGATAGCAACGCTTACTTCAGAAAAGGAAGATACGGCATGATTAATCCTGCTTGGCGGTGCTGGAATGTGTTTAAAGGACGCACTATACTATCAGAACAGGCTCATGGCTGAGGAACTTCCCGATATGAAAGGTGTGGCAGGAGCGATCATGCGAAGATCCTTTGATCTACATAAACAGCTTGAGATGATAGATGATACGTTCAGAAAAAGCAAGGAGACAGCTAAAGAAAGGGTGTACGTCAAGGGTGCAGCTATGCCCGCAAAGTGGCTGAGAGAACACGGCTCATATACTTCGGAGGATTTTGCCGAGATTTTGAAAAGATACGACAAGCCTGTACTTGCGATAACGGGCAAGGCAGATTTTCAGGCAGACTACCGCAAGCTTGACGCAATTCGGGCAGAATGCCACATAAGCTGCTTTGCTCCCGAAGGTCTTACACATATTCTGAGGGTAAATGATGGCGATAACAGTATTCTGAATGTAAATAAACTATATCGCAGACTTGTGAAAGAGCCAATCAATGCTGAACTTATAAAGATGATAAAGGATTGGCTTGATGATCTTGTATAATATGAACACACAAGCAAGGATATGAAGGAGTTTTGCAATGGGCTTTACAAATAACCATAACCTTTATAATCGTAATGATAAGGGTGATACTTCAAAAGCCATAGCCTACTGGTGCACCCGTTTTCCGTTCCGCATAAGTCATAATCAGAATTGTGGAGCATACCACAACAGGCACAAACCCTATTGAAACTGAATAACCACAAGCTCTCGGAAACGCTCTGTAAGCGTTTCTGAGGGCTTTTTCTTTTCAGCGGTTAGTTTTCCGCTCCGCAATGGTGGACGTCTCTGAGGGATATTTCCGTTCGCCAGACGGTCAAGCTGAGGTCTGCTCGGTGATGCCGTGAGTGATTTCATACTCACGCACACGACGGTAAAAGGTATTTGCCGACATACCCATTCTCCGCATAAAGTCCCTGCCAGTGATATTCTTCGACTTCCATTCCCCATAAAGCTGACCGAACCTTGTCCAGTCGGTGGGGATAGGCTTCCGCCCCGTATACTTGCCCTGTGCCTTAGCAATCTCGATGCCCTCACGCTGACGCTGTTTGAGTTGCTCTCTTTCAAGCTGAGAGAGTGCTGCAAATACGGTCAACATGAATTTGCCCGCAGGCGTGTCGGTGTCGATTTTCTCCTTGTGGCTGATGAGGGTAACACCCTTTTCGGTGAGAGTGTCAATGATGTTCAGCAAGTCCTTCGTGGAGCGTCCTAAACGGCTGATACTCTCGATGTAAAGCGTATCGCCCTCACGCACATAGTCAAGCATAGCCCTGAGCTGTGGGCGGTCTTTATTCGCTCCCGAAATCTTCTCGGAGAAGATGCGGTCAACCTTGTAACTACAAGAATAGTATATTTTACATCTTTGCATTTTCCCATATATGTAGAATTACAACTTTACCATATCCTTGCGAATGCAATTAACAACATTATCCGAAATCCCTCTCCAGTTTCCCCATACACCCCAATGGGTCAGACTAACACACTGATACAAAAAGCACCCCGTAAACGTCCTGTTTACGGGGTTTCCCATTGGAGCTGATAGTCGGACTCAAACCGACGACCTGCTCATTACGAATGAGCTGCTCTACCGAATTTCAATCGGTGTCATCTCGGTAGAAACGCACCGAATTCAACCACTTGTTTGCCACTTATTTGTGCTGAAAATCGCCCAAATCGGCTTGAGATCACCGAACTTGCAATGCTCGGAAATGACGCAAAATCGGGTTTTTTCGCATTTTACTAAAGACCATATCAGGTGTGCGGATTAATTCGAACATCAATCGCATCACAGCATAGACTCCATCTCCGCTTGCTGCTGTTCCGGTTCGGGCGATTCACCAAGCGTCCGACAGCTTACCGGACTCATAAAGCGTCTGATGCAGAACACTTCCTGCACGTTCCCATTGCCTGCGACGGTTTTATCACGCTCGGACTGTGGCTGAACGTAAGTATCCATTTCTGACTTTCATCGCCGACTGCATTAGCTACATGCAGGTCTGAGAGTATCTTGTTCGCTCGCTCTTTCGAGGTCTTGGCGTATAATCTCATGTGGCTGGTACGGCTCATCACCCCACCATCAGAAATAACGTACTTGGTGTATCGGTATTCAGTTTTCAAGATGCCGAAACAAAAAGGCTCGTACATATCACACCAAACCAGACACAGTAATCTGTGCCTATCGAAAAGTATGATATGTACGAGCCTTGTGACTCAATATAAATAATTATGTGTTATGAAATATGTGGGGGAATCCCTTCCATAATTATCATAGCATATCTGTCGAATTTTGTCAAGTCCGCAGTTGTAGGAGTATACTCTTCTATTACAATAAAGCAGTCTAGTGAACCCTTAAATCCAGTGTGAAATAACAGGTACTCATTATTAAGATATAACAGAAGCGATAATTGGACTGGAGTTTCCCCTCTTGGACTATCAGACTCTAAAACGAAAAAGTCCAAAAGAAACAATGAATTATTATGTGCCCTATTGACAAAACTCCAGTTTTGATGTATAATATAAACAAACAAATTTATTTGTTTGAAGAGGAGGGGTGCCGTTTTGATTGAACCAACAGAATTCGGAAGGTTTTTGAAAGAAAAAAGAAAGGCTGCAGGACTCACTCAAGATGAGGTTGCTGCAGCCATCAATAAAACAGGACAATATATAAGCAATATAGAAAAAGGCAAAAACAACGCTCCTCCTAATAGTGTTGACATAGAAGCAATAATTCGCACTTTGGATCTGGATGATGCCGATTCAAAAGAATGCAGGAGATTGGCCGCCGCTGATCGAAATCAGCTTTCAAGCGAACAAATGACATATCTATTAAAACACAAAACGCTTCTCGCCCTAATTGATTTTGGTGTTGAAAATGAAATCAACGATTCCTGTTGGAAGGATGTATTTTCAATCATTTTAAGTAGTGGCAGTTTTTGATTGGTTGTGATAATGATGAGAAACAGGAAAAATGTTACTGGCATTAACACCATAATTACCGCTTTGGCGGACACTATACAAAAAGCACGAGTCGTTTTGTGCTCAGAGAACAAACAACTAGATCTCCATCCCGATGAAACGAGAAAAATCATTCTTATTTGCCTAGTATTATTCCGCACACAAAAAAACACTTTTCCCTGCGAGAGCATTAGCCTAAAACGTGCTCTAACAGATCTAAAAATAAAGGATGTCGACATATTTGGTTTGTGCACTAATGATATTCCACAAAACGTGGAACTTTCAGGTGCTTTGAATGAACTGACTCAAATCACTCAATATACGGATTGGCTTGATTTGATCAATTATGCTCTTGAAGCATTAGAATATGACGCAGAAGCGTACTTCGATGTTAAAATCTTTCGCGGAACAAGAAATTCTAATAGGAAGAAAAAAGAGAACGGCATTTACTACACGCCACTTGATGTGGCGAGTTTCATTGTTTCGCAATGTATCGACAGCGCTTTATCTTTTAACGACAAACCCTCTGTTTTGGATTGCAGCTGCGGTTCTGGGGTTTTTCTAATTCAGAGTCTTTATTATTTAGAACGTCGACAAAACCTTGATCGTCATCTTGACACATCTATGCGTATTCTCGATCGGTGTATATGGGGTGTCGATATTAGTCCATCTGCCGTAGACTGTTGCAAAGCAGTACTTATACAATATTATTTAGATCACTATGAGGAGGCAGCAGCACGATTAGATGAAATCTGGAAGATAATTGACAAATCTATTATCGTTGGTGACGCTACTCATTTACAAGTAATTTTGGATAGAAATCCAGTTTTCCCTTCAAAATTCGATTGTATAGTAGGAAATCCACCATACGTCACCGAAGGCAGAGAATCGAATATGTTCATTCCTTTTGTGGATAATATGATGGCTTATTCGTCGAATCGTAGCTGTTCGGCTTTGATCCTCCCACTCTCCATTTGCTACTCGCAGGGTGGTGAATTTGTTAGGCTTCGAAATAAAATTCAAGCCGATGATGCAACGTGGACTTTTATGAATTATGATAGAAGTCCAGATTCATTGTTTGGTGACCAAGTCAAAACGCGCAACACGATTCTGTTTAGGCGAGATACTGAATCACCAACTGGTATTTTCACAACCAATTTGCAACGATGGGCGTCAACGAATCGTATCCATTTATTCACAAACTATACCCTCTGCAACATTTCTGAAATGTCAATTTCAAAGTATGTGCCGAAAATTTCAAGTGGTATTGAAAAAGTATGCTGCGAACGCATTAGTTCAGGAAGCTCAAACATATACTCGATTTTTGAGCGTAATAATAGCGATTATCCACTAATTGTAAATGGTACAGCATACAATTGGCTGTGTGCATATGATCACATTCCGCCATCAGTCGACGAAAATGAAAAGCCATATATCTCTGGTACTACAAGAATATATCATCTGCCTGATTGCGAGAGCCGTGACTTTTGCATCGCTATGCTCTGCAATCGAATTGCGTATTGGTTTTGGAGTGTTATCGGTGACGGTTTCCACTTTAATGCTTCGTTCTTGTCGGACTTTAGAGTTGGCAAGGATACTTTTACGAAATCACAGTACTCAGAATTGTGCCGTTTAGGAAAGGAGTATTCGAAACAGGTAAGGAAACATCCAACGATTTCCTATAACGCTGGAAAAAAAATCGTTAATTATTCTCACTGGGAAGCAATGGAGACTGTTCGAAAAATTGAGAATCTTATTGTTGAAGCCCTCGATCTTCCGAATGATTTTGCTTCTCATATAGAGCAATGGTATTTTAATCAGGTTCATTGTAACCGCAACAACGAAAAGAGGTAAATAACAATGTCGAACATCATTTCGCCAGAAATAAAAGATGCGTCCAAGCTCACTAACGAGGAGTGGAAGGAATGGACAAAAACTGTTTGGAGTATTGCCAACATCAGTGACGGCATTCACCCCGCTGTGTATCCTCCAGAGATTCCGTACCGTTTAATCAGAATGTTTTCTTTTGTCGGAGAAACGGTTTTGGATCCATTCTCAGGAATGGCTACCACAGGAAGAGTGGCCCTTCAAAATAATCGTTCTTACATTGGCTTTGAAACGAACCCTATATATTACAGCGAATCTTTGAGACGCTTGACTGAATTGGAATTGCCCGAAAGCAGTTATAATTGTCGTTATGAGATATCAAATTCAAGTTCATGCGATATGAGTCATGTCAAAGATAATAGCGTTGGAATTGTGGTGACATCTCCTCCTTATTGGAATAAGGCGGATTATGGTGAGTATGATGGAAACATCGGTGGCTTTGAATACTACGATGATTTTTTGACGGAACTCAAAAAAGTTTTTGCCGAATGTTACCGCGTATTAAAGCCTGGAAGAAAGATGTGTGTTGTTACAGCAAATGTTAACCAGAATACAAAAGAATACGGCCTTCTCACAATTCCACTGGCTACTGATATGACTAAGGTTCTTCAATCATGCGGATTCGTCCTTATTAATCAAATCATCTGGAACAAAGATGGTACTGGCGGAAGATGGGGATCTGCGAATTCTCAGAGACCAATTTTCGGTAGTTACCCCTATCCACCCAATTTCCTTTTTAAGAACGTCAATGAATATATTATCATCGTTCAGAAACCTGATCCTAAAAAGAAAAACTCGAAAGCACCTTCTTACAATGAATTGTTCAGAAATGAACCTATATAACAAAATGGCGTTGCCGGCTTCAACCGACAGCGCCATCTCTTTTTATACAATTGGGCAGTTGCCCCACAACGAAAACATCGTACTTTCATCTATAACTTCAGACGGAAGTGATCTACCAGCAGGGTGCGACTTCAGCCGAGCATTGATGGTGTCGTATCCTTCATCGCCCGCCAACAGTATCATATAAACGAACAGATTGGCATTTACCCTCTTAAGAATCAAAACCGGTCTTGTTTCTGGGTTTGCTGGATAATTTATATCAAGCATGGATGCTCCTGCCAATTCGATCTTTACATTGTGATTTCGCTGGCTGAAAACAACTTGCCGATGTTCGATTTCACGAACCGCCCCTGACGGAAGCATTTGCTGTACAAGGATGCCATCTCCGGGTTTGAGACAAAAATACTTTTTAAGAATATCTACAGTGAAATGCACCTGCTTTGATCGGTCACCTGCTCGCGGCACCAATCTGATAAGATAAATATTATCTTCCTTGCTCGCGTTGGCCGATTCCACCTGAACAGGTTTTTTCGGCGTGGGAGATTTCTTAGTGCCGTCTTTTGAAGCTTTGCCTTTACGGAATTGTTCCGGAAGTGCAGGAGCCGGAAACACTTCGTTTCCGAATAGTTTGTTTTTTCTGGCAGTAGATCGAGCCTGTTTGACGCTTTCTGCAAGCGCTTTTCTCTGTTGAATCTCCTTAACCACATACCCACCAGAATTTAATTCCTCAAGAAAAGTCTCATCCAATTTATGACTACATACAGAATCAGTATCTGTATACATGGAATAAATTCCGGAAAGCGTCTCATTTTCTTTTTGCGCTTCCTCTCCAACAAGCAAGGTTGAAGTGCTTAATTCGTAATTGCTAAAGAGACCACCAGCAGTTAGATTGTTTGATCCGATAGCATGCCAGCAAGTGTTTGTTCCAGACAACCAATAACATTTTATGTGGAATGTCTGTGAAATACTTTCTGAATGAAAAATATAAACTTCGTTTGCAAGCTTTAACAGCTGTTTGAGCGCATCATAAGTTGTATTTTGCTGATCAATGCCAACTACACAGCGGATCGATCCGCCGTTATTTCGAAATTTCTCAAGATATGGGGAAAGTCTATACACTCCGCTCAATTTTGCATAAGCAACCATTATTGTGAGTTGATCAAACTGATTACCTTCGATGGCTTTTATCAGCTGAATTCCTAATCGCTCATTATGGGGTTGATTAACTATCATATTATTCCTCCTTGTAATCATCCTTCGTATCTCAATTCACATGTTGTTGCATGTATACACTATAATTGTAGCACATACTACGAAAGATGTCAATTGTTTGAAATTCATTTTGTGCAGTGTGTGTTGTAGTGCTACAATAGATATTGGACAAAATTAAGAAAAAAGAAAAGAGAGATAGACAAAAATCTGATAAAATAAACTTAACACACAAATACAAATCAGAAAGGATGCCTATCTCTCATGAATAGTATAACACAAGATATGAAGTTTCGTCAATTCTTAATGAATTACGCAAAGAAATATGGAGTTAGCCGAGCGAGCAGAAAATACAATAAATCACGTTCATATATGTATTTCTGGCTGAAACGCTGGGACGGAAGTGTGGAGTCCCCTAGCAGTTAAATCACGCCGATTGGCATTGAACACAAACAACCGTCCTAAGCGTTCCCTCAAATGGTTTTCGCCTATCGAATTTCTTGATAATAGTGTCCAATATGATTGACAAACATACCAGAATAGTATATTTTACATCTTTGCATTTTCCCATATATGTAGAATTACAACTTTACCATATCCTTGCAAATGCAATTAACAACATTATCCGAAATCTCTCTCCATTTCCCCCATACACCCCAAGGGGTCAGACTAACACATGATACAAAAAGCACCCCGTAAACGCCAAGTTTACGGGGTTTCCATTGGAGCTAGTAGTCGGACTCGAACCGACGACCTGCTCATTACGAATGAGCTGCTCTACCAACTGAGCCATACTAGCAAATATTAATTTTTTTATCAGCTTATCCGATCCGCCGCCGTGTCGCTTTAACAGCAACCCACGACCTGCTCATTACGAATGAGCTGCTCTACCGAATTTCAATCGGTGTCATCTCGGTAGAAACGCACCGAATTCAACCACTTGTTTGCCACTTATTTGTGCTGAAAATCGCCCAAATCGGCTTGAGATCACCGAACTTGCAATGCTCGGAAATGACGCAAAATCGGGTTTTTTCGCGTTTTACTAAAGACCACATCAGGTGTGCGGATTAATTCAATTCCCGTACGGGTCACCAAAGCTTAAAGCTCGGAGATAGCACATTGTGCTGTTTCCGAGCTTTTGTTATCTGAAGTTTCATACCTTCCATGTTCTGCCCTACTTTTCCCCGCACACCTCACTCTTGAGTTTTTTCGCCACCTTGAAATACTCATGCATTTTCACGTCCGCAGGGTCTATCTGCAATGCAAAGGATATCCTGCCAAGCAGCGAATTTATGTACTTCTCAGGCGTAATGTCAGCACCTTTGAAAAACAGGCTTTGGGAAACTCCGTATTTCTCACAGTAATATATTTCCTGACGTATCTCCCGACGCTGTTTCGACGAGATCTGCGCCTTTTCGTTGACCACTATCCCCGTTACCTGCTGACGTTGCGATGAGCCGATAAGCGTCGTTTTTTTCATGTTTAGCTTAAACCCCATTTTCCACAACGCCCTGCTCACAAGTTGCGTTATCTCTTTGGCGTTAAGCTCAGCTTTTCTACCTGAAAATGTCATATCATCACAGTATCTTGTGTAATTTATGCCACGCTCTCCACACCACCTGCCTATCCTCTCATCAAATCTTTTCATCACCAAATTCGATATCTGCGGAGATGTTGGCGCACCCTGTGGCAGTATGCTGTTATAAGTGCATATATTTGTCAGCAACGTTGTAGCAGGCTTAGAAAATCCAAGCTCGCACATGACCCCATATACCTTGCCAAAATCAATGCTGTCAAAAAAGCCTGAAACATCGAGTTTAAGCACTCTCTGTTGACCAATATGCGGCTCTGCATTTTTCAAAAGCGAGGAGTTTTTGCAATATGCAGTGGCATACTCAGATACGGACAGCGTGTAAAGATACCTTTCAAGTATCCTTCTTTGAACGAGCTTGAGATATTCGTTCGGCACTTTTAACACCCTGTTTTTATGCCCTCGGCCACGATGTATTATCACCTTGCGGTAATTTGAATAACACTTTTTCTGATTTCGTTTATGATAGCGTATTCGGTTGTTGCTAAGCATATAAAGCTTTTTCAAAGGAACATCAAGCTCCTCTGAGATCCTTATGATATCATTATCAATATCATTCATTTTGTCACCTCAAAAAAATAATAACAAGCGTCAGCACAAGATTCAAATGCTTTGGAGCCGAATTTTATTTAATGGAATTAAATCCGATTCGGTGAAAAAGCTTTTGATAAAGCTACTATCCCCTGAAACTTCCACAGCGACTCGCTGTAGTTATGCGTTTTGCAATATCGCTGCTGACGCTTGTCATATTTTACTAAACCATGTTATGTACTCATGATAAAAGCACCTTGTTTATTTTATGAGATAATTATATCACGCAAAATGCACAACAATTGGTGCATCTCGCAGAGCACAACGAAAAAAAATGGCTGTATATAAACACTCTGATATCATTTTACCAATTTATGCACAACACGTCAATGGGTTATCCTGACATTTTGTGCCAAACGCCAATATTTTGTATGAATGCACAAAAAACCACACGAAGATAGGAAAAAAAGCCGAGCCTTGCTTTTATCACCTCTCAATTCCCCCACCTCTCGAGCTTTTTCCTTTTTATCACTATCCCCACCGGACTATCCGTTTTTTCGTCAAAATATTCCTCGCAGACCCACCAATGATACTCTTGCCTTGGCAGGGTCGCCCACGTCATATAGCAAAAGCTCCACTGGCGAAGCAATTCCTTCTTCTTGCCGTTTTTCAGACTTTCAGGCAGATAGTCCTCCATAAGCTTCACTATCGTATCATAGCTTATAAATCTCATCTTGTTCTTTCTTTTTATTATGGACAGCCTGTGGGCAAGATAAAAATGCAAAACAACTTTCCATATGCTGCATTTGTATTCTGGGTCAAGTATTGACTCTTTTTTCATTCTCCTGATGATCTTAATACGTTCATCGGGATCATTCAAAAGGTCGCACAGTGCTGAGATATTAGAACAATCGAAACCGTCCTGCCCACTGTCCAACTTGAAATATCTCCGCCCGTCTAGTTTGTATAAAGGCACTCGTGCTATCTGCCCTTCCTGCGCCTCCACTGCATATGTCCACAGCCTCGGGCAGGACTTTATCTCATAGACCTCTCTGCCGCTGGAATCCTCGCCACTTTGCACGTTGATAAAACGTTCCCAAATGCCGTCACTTACTTTCTGCGGAGCATTTTCAGTGCTGGCTATAAAGATCCTCAGCCTTTGGAGCTTTTCCACGCTTTCTCTTAGCTTGTCTTTAAGTGCATTTCGTGAAAATCTAATGTCCTCGTTTCCGCTGAGAAGTTCCCATATGGTGTTGAGATAAAACTCCTTTCTGTTATTATTCCATATAGTGCAAACAGCGTCAAAAACACACATATCAAAGTATGTCAGCGGTGCTTTTTCATAAGCCGTGCAGTCTTGATACCATAAGGTACAACAGATATCATTTCTGCGCTGACCTTTCACAAAAGCTACTCTGTAGTTATAGTCCTCTTGATCGTTTCTTTTGCCTGACAGCCCGTCATAAAGCCCTTGTATCTCTTTCTCTCCCAAAAGCCTGTTTATTTTCTTGTCTATATATGATACCGCACGCTCGTCCTCTTTTATCTCTGAAAGGTCATCATTTTCCCTTTTATATTTTCTTATGAGCTTATCCGTTTCCCATTTGTCAAAACCAAGCCGGATATCATACTTATTGCCTTGTGTGTAACCTAATACCTGCAAAAAATCCTTGTCGGTGCTGTCCTTATTACTGCTTATAATGCCGTCAAAAATATCCTTATCTATCTTATAAGCCACAGTGATAACAAGATCAAATCTCTGTCTGCCCTTAGAAGCACCTCCCCTGTTCACGTCTGTGTAAAAATACACATATCTCAAAGAATATTCTTCCCTCTGGCTTTTCAGATCGTCCATAAGTATCTTCTGTGCATGATATCTTATTTCAAATTCCTTTTTCCCCGACAATGTTGCAGGTCTTACATATATAAACGCACTGTCATTAAAAACGTGCCTTGCAAGCATGAAATCCCCTTCAAGCTCTTTTTTCCATTCCATTGACCTGTCGTAAAAGCGACAGCCCTCTATATTGCCGACCTCAGCTTCAAGAAAGACCCTTTCTGCTATGACATTTCCTTTATTGCAAACTGTCCCATTTGCATCAGGCTTATAAAACCAATTGAAATTGCGTATCTCGTTGGCAAGAAGAGTATTGTTTATATAAAGCTCGTTTATCTGACCGATAACACGCCTAAGGTCCTTGTTTACTTCATCGGCAGAGGTTATCTTTGAGGTCTGTTTTTTCGGCTTGACCTGTTGGAGCAGTAATTTTTTCTTTGGAACTTCTGCCCTCATGATACTGTTTCGTATATATTCGTTTATGATATTTTCCAGCTCTGTGCCATTGAAGTATTCGTCAATAACAGTTTGATCGCATGGTATGAGTGCCATTTTATCATAGCATTTTTGCATTTTGTTGCCAAGACACTCTACCGCCTGTTCTTTTGTTACAGGCTGATGCTCCAGATTTTCCATAACATACCGCTTCATCATGTCAAAGGAATATCTTCTTGACAGTTTAAAAGCGCCCTTTGTGCGGTCATCAAGTCTTGATATAACAGACGATTCCAAGAACACGTTATTTACAGTATACACATACCTTCTCTTCGTTTCAATTCTCACCAAACGTCTTTTCTTGATTTCATTTTGGTCTTGAGCTGTATCGTTTTCCTTTTTCTCCTCCTGGTTCTCTGTTTCTTCTTTTTCATTGCCTTTTTCTATTTTCGAGTTATCTTCATTATTATACAGCATTATTACGTTGTTATTTCTATCATCAGCAGACCGCCCTGCTCTGCCGATCTCCTGATAATATGTTTCAATGCTTTCAGGGACAGCATAATGTATAACAAGGTCAACGTCGCTGTTATCTATACCCATTCCAAACGCCATTGTTGCAACGATAATGTTATAACCCAGCTCCTTGTTTGCATATTTATATTCCGCACCGAGCCTTTCACTGTGATACATTTTGCCGTGATAGCTTATACTGCCCTTTGACAGCTTCCCGCCCTTTTTCGCAAGATTTTTTGAAATACGCTTACTTATATATTCGACCTGTTTTACAGTATTGCAGTATACGATGCACTTTTTGAAACTTATATTATTAAGAAGAACCAAAAGATAATAAAGCTTTGGCAGGTCTTTATCATTATCCAAATTGCTCTTATCGCAGTTTAGGATAAAAACATTCAGGTCGTCACGCTTCACCGACAGCGAGCTTTCTCCCATCTCAACAGACCTATCAGTACAAATACCGAACTCCTTTGTTTTTTTCATATCAAGCAAAACTTTGAGCTGCTCTGCATTTGCAGGAGTCAGCGATGCAGAAAAAATGCCCATAGGTATCTCCTGATATTTTTTCAAGCGAGCTATGGTACTGCATATCTGAAAATAGCTTTCTCTGAAATTGAAGCCCCACTCTGATAAGCAGTGTGCCTCGTCAAATATTATCATGCTTATTTTCAGCTTGCCAGAAGCGACGGCTTCAATAAGCTCCTGCCTGTATACTGGCTTGTTGAGCATTTCAGGGGAAAGATACAAAAGCTTACATTCTGTGTTATCATCGTTGTTATTTTTGACCAGCTTGCTTACAGACAGGTCAAATTCTGCCTTAGGCATTTTATCAGACAGAAAGCCTGCACACTCAGGGTGAGCCTCCGCATACTTTTTATTGAACTCCGTCACAGCTTCAGTGCAGTATTTTTTATTGAAGTTATCCACCTGATCATTGCAAAGTGCCTGCAATGGAGAGATCACGATAGTCACGCCCTGAGATATGATAGCAGGAGCTTGAAAGCAAAGTGACTTACCTCCGCCGGTTCTCAGCCTTACAACAGTATCATGCCCCTTGAGCAGTGACTCTATTATGCTTTTCTGCTCGTTCCTATAATCCTTGAAATATGTAGTAAGCCTTTTCTCCAAGTCAGCAATGTATCTTGTTCTGACATCAAGCTCTGCCTTTTTGAAACGCATTTTTCATCCCCCTATATCAACGTATTTACGGCTTTTCCTATATTATACTGCACATTTTCAAAAAAATCAATATCCGCACATCAAATATTTTCACAATATCACTAAAACGGCTATTTTGCGTGATTTACGACAAAATAAACTATCCCTAATTTATTTATATGTCACTTTTTCAAACTTATTCTTTACAGCCAACTCAGGCGTTCCTATCTCGCCTCTGCGGGCGCTTAAGTTCCCGAGTTTAACGCACGGAGTCGGTAAAAACAGCTTGGTGTAAACTATTGGCGTCTCTTGAATTCCGCTTCCTATCCATCTGTCTGAAAAAGAAAAAGAAAGTTGAAGCTTCCAATACTCAGCACCCGAAGAAAAGTGTTGAAAAAATTCTTCCTTTTTTTGATATACAGACGTTCTTATAACCGCCGAATTGCACTTATTATAGGAACGCTACATGGAGCAGCAGGCTACTCCTGTATATTTATTGATAGGTACTCCAACCTATCATCCTCTCCAATTTTTTTGATACATTTCCTTTTTTTAAAGTCATATCTGTGTACGCAGGTATGACTTCTTTTTTCTGTCACATATTTCTGTCACATATCCGTTCCTATTTCACACTGTGTGACCCTATTATAGGAACGCTTTATGGAGCAGCTCCGCTGCTCCTATGGGTATATTGGTAAGAATGGTGATTACCACATATAGTTTTTTCTCCTATCTTTTTTGATAAAGGCGCTGTAAAAAAAAGCGCAACAAAGCCCGTGGATTCCCTCGATATGGAAG
>OGNV01001222.1_pt1 | contig 17632 bp, 8 predicted proteins | sample 1573561 | NCBI WGS metagenome assembly OGNV01 (sample SAMEA2581892, study PRJEB24529) | metagenome | biome: Human gut stool | place: China | collected 2011
CAAACGCACGGATGAACTCCGGTGTCAGCTCATGGAAGGTGATATCCTCCTTGCCATAATAAGAGGGGATAAGCCGCTGCAATTTCTTCACCACGTTCTTGTACCGGTTGATCGTGACGGGAGAGTAGTCTATGCCTGCCAGTGTTTCCATTTCCCCGATGCCTTCCATCATGGTACCGAGCAGTGTACGCATTCCGGTGTCTTTCCCGAAGACACGTTTCAGGATCAGTTTCGGGGTAATCAGGGCCTGTTCCAATACCAGCTCCTTGTGTTTTTCCAAGGCGCGTGCGTGCAGTTCGGCAATATAGGCGTTCAGTGCCACTGATGCCCTGTCCCTGCCTTTACTGCATCCTTTGGCGGCGTTCCATAAGTTCAGGGGCACGCTTCTTTGGATACGTACATCGTCATAGTCTCCATTGATGGTTATCCGCATCAATACCGGTGCCTCACCGTTTTTCAACAATTTCGTTTTAAGCACGAAAAACAGAATGTTCATTGTTCCCTGTTTCATCACTTTTGTTTTTTGAGGTTTACATTCAATTGTTTCGTCAAAACCGGATGGCATGAGGACGTGGAGCGAAGTGTTAAATTCGGTGGCTTTTTTGGGGGACTTGTGGAAAAGCCATAAAAATCCCATTTTTCTCAAGTTCGAATTGCCTTTTGTATCCCGGGTTCGATTCCTTTTTTTTATCCCGATGGGAAATACCGAATTTTTAAACTTCTTTCACATTTTCAACTCCATCCGGTCATGTGTGCAAAATTACTTTTTCACACCGGAGATTGGAATTGTCAAATAGTTGAAAAACAATGAAGTATGATACATATTCAGTGGCTTTTTCAAAAGCCTTAAAAAAAGCCACTGAATTGGCGAAATCCAACTTCACAAATATGTAATGAAATGCGTAGTGAGGGTAAAAAAAGAACCCTTGAACTATCTCTAATTCAAGGGTTTTCTAAAATTGAAAAGCTTTTTGGTGGTGCCACCAGGAATCGAACCGGGGACACAAGGATTTTCAGTCCTTTGCTCTACCAACTGAGCTATGGCACCGTTGTTTTGTTTAACGGGTGCAAAGATATGAATCTTTTTTGAGTCTTGCAATAGGTAGAGCTACTTTTTACTAATTTTTTATTCTTCCAAAGAATTCCAGCCTTGTGCTTTTAGTTCGACTTCGCCTCCATCACGACCTACCAAGTAATTACCGAGATCGGGTTTTGTAATATGACCGATTACTTTAACACCTTTCATTTCAGATACTTTATCATGATCAGTGAGAGGAACAGTGAAAAGTAATTCATAGTCTTCACCGCCATTTAAAGCTGCAGTTACCAAATTCATATTAAATTGTTCAGCCATTGCAGCCGTTTGATAATCGATAGGAATTCTATCTTCATATACGCGACATCCGACATTACTTTCTTTTGAAATATGCAAAAGTTCGGAAGACAGACCGTCTGATATGTCCATCATTGCTGTAGGGATAATCCCCGCATGACGAAGCATCTCTATAATATCTTTACGAGCTTCCGGCTTCAATTGACGTTCCAACAGATATTCTTTGCCTGTAAAATCCGGTGTGAAATCTTTTTCACCTTTAAATATCCTTTTTTCGCGTTCTAATAATTGCAATCCCATATAAGCAGCTCCTAAATCCCCGGAAACACATATCAAATCCGTTTCTTGGGCTCCACTGCGAAGGACAACTTTATCTCTTTCTCCTTCCCCAATACAAGTGATACTGATGCAAAGCCCTGTTAAAGAGGCAGAAGTGTCTCCTCCGACAATATCGACTCCATACACATCACAGGCCAACTTTAGCCCAGCATAAAAATCTTCTACATCCTCAACAGAAAAACGTTTGGAGATGCCAAGTGATACAGTGATCTGCTTAGGCTGGCCGTTCATAGCATAAATATCGGAGAAATTTACAACAGCCGATTTATATCCGAGATGTTTTAAAGGTACATAAGTCAAGTCGAAATGAATACCTTCCAATAATAGATCGGTAGTGACAAGCACTTGTTTATCCTCATAGGAGAGAATTGCCGCATCATCGCCTACGCCCTTTATCGTACTATTATTCTTTATTTCAATCCTGTTAGTTAGGTGGCGAATCAAACCGAATTCGCCTAATGTTGATATTTCTGTCCTGTTACTCATATTTGTTTTGTAAAATATTATTTTTGGGAAATGTGATAATATGTTTTTCTATTGTCTCATTAAAACTCTGCTCATTGTAAAACCTGATTACAATCGGTAGATAATATAAATATTTCTTCCAACTTTCCGGAACAAGAGGACTGTTTTTTAAACGTGCTGCATCTTTTTCTGTTACTAAGATCAATTTTCCCGGTGAAGTCATCTTTTCGAATATCACATCCAATTTCTTGAAATCTGACTTGCTAAACGTATGATGATCAGGAAAAACGACCGGCAACACTTTATTTGAATACTTTTCTGCCTCACGAATAAATGGAGTGGGAACTGCAATACCTGATATCAACAATATATCATCTTCTTTTCCAATATTTTTATGGTTTAAGAAACGAGCTTCCGAGGGGAATACAGGTTTGACTTCTCCATAAACGATGCTGGTAAAAAAAAGTAACTGGTGAGCCCGCAACTTCATATTTTCTTCAATAACACGAAAATCAATCGGCTTCATATCTTCGTCGCATTTAGTAACAACTACGATATCTGTTCGGTTTATATTACTTATCGGTTCTCTCAGGTGTCCGGTAGGCATTAGTTTATCATTATAAAATAAACGATGGTAGTCACTCAACACGATCGAAAGGGAAGGGTGCACATATCTATGTTGATATGCATCATCTAACAAAATTACTTCAGGTCTGTCTTTTTCAGGGAGGGATAAAAGATTTTGAATCCCCCGGCGGCGATTAGCGTCGACAGCGACAAGTATATCCGGAAATTTATTTTTCATTTGAAAAGGTTCATCTCCGATCTCCAAACTGGAACTTTCAGAATCAGCAAGAATAAACCCCGATGTTTTTCTTTTGTACCCTCGGCTTAATACTGCAATGCGATATTTATCTTTCAGTAAACGTATGATATATTCTGTATGGGGAGTTTTACCCGTTCCTCCTACAGATAAGTTTCCTATGCAGATCACAGGAATAGAATATTGTTCGGAATGTAAAATACCCCAATCAAAAAGTCGATTTCGCAACCATATCCCAATTCCATATAAAAAGGAAAGGGGAGCCAGGTAGGAATTAAGTTTTATTTTGTCATTTTTTTGCATGTAACTTCTTATCTGCTGACAAATATAGTTAACTTATCGGTGGCTGTCTGTTTTTTATTTGTTTATTTCAAAAAGAAGATACAATTTGAATCTCTTTGAAAGATAAGTTTGCGTTTATTCTGAAATATTTTCAGGGAGTTTGTGACTATACACATTTATTGTAGAATTAAGTCAATATCCGGATAAGATATCCGTCGTATCTTTGTTGTCTTCTTGATAATCTCTTGTAAATTATATACTTTTGCATTGTCCCAATTAACATGCTATGCCATGAATGTCAAAATAGAAGAAAGCTGGCGAAAACGCCTTCAGGAAGAATTTGATAAACCATACTTTGAGCAGTTGGTCACATTTGTCAAGAACGAATACAGAAGCGCCCATGTGCTTCCTCCCGGACACCAGATCTTCCATATTTTTAATGCCTGTCCATTCGAGAAAGTGAAGGTTGTTATACTTGGACAAGACCCTTATCCCAATCCGGGGCAATACTACGGAGTCTGCTTCTCCGTCCCGCAAGGAGTTCCCATTCCTGGATCACTGGCCAACATATTCAAAGAAATACACCAAGACTTAGGCAAACCGATCCCCACATCCGGCAATCTGGACCGTTGGGTAGAGCAAGGCGTGTTTCCTATGAACTCGGTCCTGACTGTACGGGCTCACGAAACCGGCTCACATCGGAATATGGGATGGGAAACTTTTACAGATGCAGTGATAAAGAAATTGAGCGATGGACGTGAGAATCTGGTATTCATGCTGTGGGGAAGTTATGCAAAAGAGAAGATCGCCCTTATCGACACCCATAAACACTTGGTGCTGACAACCGTGCATCCGTCTCCACGCTCTGCTGACCATGGTTTCTTCGGCTGCAAACACTTCAGCAAGGCGAATACTTTCCTCCAAAGCAAAGGTATTCAAAAGATTGATTGGTAAGAAGTACGAGTTCCGGACATCCGGGTGTAGCCATTCCGGACATCCGGGTGTGGAGAGCGGTAACATCCGGGTGTAGAAAGGCAGAAGATGGGCATGTTTCCAAACTTTTCTGCTTGCTTTTCGTTCTTTTCCTACTTGTTTTAGTAAAAAAGTACCTTTATGTTGATGAAACTATCTCCACACAGATGTATATCGGCACGGTTCCCTGCGTTTTTATAAACAATACCGGCTACCCGTTTCAACGGCAGGTAGTGATACAAGTGTGATACAGGAATCCGGTATGTATCACTCCTTGCACACCATGTTTGTCAATGCTTACAAAACAAAGTGTGATAGAGTGATAGAGAAACTGGATTATTGTGCAAGAGAGAACCGCAAACTGATACCGTAGTTTGAGTTTGAAGTCGGATAAGATGCACTCGATATCAACGGTTCATTGATCTGAATATCATAGAATGCACGGACCGTCAACGCACGGCTCAAACCGTAATCAGCCGAGAAGGAGATTGTCTTTGCGATGTTACCGCTAGTAGCCTGCGTCAGTTGCGTGTCGATTTTACGAATCAACGACTGCATCTTGTTGAACGAGAAATCAAGGCGAACGGTGAGGTCATTGCTGAAATCACGCGTTTTCTTCATCTTCAAAACCTTGTTGAACTCGGCATATTTGTAACCCAAACCGATCGTCACTTTCTTGAAAAGTGCTTCGACCAATTGGTAGGATGTCGTGTTCAGGCTTAAATTGCGGGTAGTCGAATAGTCCGCCCGAACCGTCACGTTATTCAACAGCGTCGCATCTGCACCCAACAAAGGACTAAACGCTTCGGTAAGGCTGACAGACGAAATCGAATAAGGAGACGATGGTGTCGGGTTATCGTTCAGAATCGACTGGATATATCCCAGTCCGTCCTGCCCGGCATCCACCCAATTCAAGAAGGATGTGAAAGCACCTACCGAATAAGAACAACGGTACTGGTGACTCAACGTCAAGCTCTTGAAATATTTCTTGACAGCCGGAATCTTGATCAAGCCGTCGTAAGTAACGCGCCAGTTAGGCAACATGCTCTTCAACGAAGGGAAAGCCGTCAAGCCTACCTTCTTCGGGTCCTTACCGGTATAAGCGGCCAGAAATGCAGGAATCAGGACATCCGCCGAATTCCGGTTGACGCCGTTCACATTATCTGTTCCCGGATTATAAGGCATTCCTCCCAAGCCTTTATCATGGATAAAGCCCACATCCGGATATTTCAAGCCGGAATACTTGCTTTCGATACGTTGGGCAATGATCTCGCGGTTTGCCAACAACTTGTCAAAGGCTTTCGAAGAATAGTTATTCATAGCATTGCCACTGCCTCCGAATGCGCTTCCCAGCGCGATTGTCGTCATGGTAAAGTTTCCCCCCATAATCTCCGGCATACCTTCATACATAAATTGTATTTCCGTATTACGCGTATCGTTGCGAAGAGCCGTCAAGTCGATCTTCAATCCAGTGATCGGTTCGAGGTTCGCCCGTATATTCAGATTTTTCGTACTGGTCATGACTGCGGCATTCACGTCTCTCTCGGTATCCGTAATCAGCCAGCCTTTTTCATATGCCTCGTCTATATAGCTACGACGCACGTCACCGAACGCAAAACCGATCCCCGGGGAAAGTCCGAATGAAGAACGTCCCTGGCCAAAGATATCACCGATCTCCGGACGGAAACCGGGCAGCATCATACCGGCAGAGTTCGTAAACTGAATATTGAAACGGCGCACCATCATCAAAAAGCGGGCACTGTGTTCAACCGCCTTGTAAAGAAAATCCTCAGTAGGGGCCGGTCCCGGTATGATCGTCAACTTCAAGCGCACCGTGTCTTGGTTCAAAATCTTAACTTGTGCGAAGTTGATCGGCTTGAACTTGACTTTGTAGACACGCCCGTCCGTTCTTCTGGCCGTGATTTGCACCTTTTTCGTAAACATACCATGCTCGACAACCGTAGCGCTGTCCGGACTCAAGACAATTTCTTTTTCCAATTTCGGCTTTTTCTTCTTCTCCGTTTTTTTAGCCGTAGTCCGGGTATTGTTAAACTTCTGGTTGATCTTCTTCAAATATTTGTTTTTGTTGTAGAGAGATAACAGGTTCAAGTTCGCCTGCAAATCGAACTGACGCTGGTTCTTGATCGTATTACCCATCTCGATATCTTCGCTTACCGTCGCTCCACGATCCCAGTTGTAAGTAGCATTGTAGCTCAAAGAAGCATTGGTCCAATCCAGAACCGGGATTAGCTGCAACGGCAACTGCCAGGTCGCCATAAACTGCTGGTCATACTTCATCGGGGTTCCCAGGTCAGCGATGCTCTTCTTCACGGAATCTTTCCATAACTGGTAACCGTCCGGGTTCAGTTCCTTATTCACCTGCACATACGGTTCTTCGATACGGGCATTCGTACCGGAACTGAACGTTATGTTCAGGTTATTCGTAAAAGCCCAGTTCAAACTGAAAGCACGGTCCCAATAGAAGTTCTGGCTGAATGTCACTGGTATATCGTTGGGGACACCTGTTGCCGCTCCTGTCAGGTCGCGTAATTTTATTTCGTAATAATTCCGCATCATGGCCGTCTGGAAGTTGATAGACGGGGCCACATTAAACGCCAGTTGTTTGGCATAGCGCGTATAGCCGTTGTTTTTCTTCAATAACTTATCAAATGGCTTGATCGGCTTGACATAAGGCACATAGCTATAGGCGAAATTGGCACGGTAATCCTTTGTCGTTTCATATTCAGTCTCCGGGTTTTTCTTATCATTAATGCTGTACGAATACCCGAGCGTGAAGTTTGCCGGATCGTAAGGCATCGGGTTCTTACTCTTGATATTCACACGCACATTATTAAACGAAACACTCTTGATAACCGTCCTATCTTGAGAATAATTACGAATCGAGTCCTTCTCGGCTTTCGTTTCCGCCTTGTCGATAGCATCCTTCAACTTGACATCCTGATCCAGCGGATTGTATTTTGGATCATATGTTTCCTTCGAATAAGCATAATAGAACGGGATACTGACTTGCGCCTTTTCCGGGAACAGCTTACCCAATTCGATAGAGGTCGCCACGTTATACTGTTTGAAGTCTTCCATCCGGCGTTCGTTCAACGACTGGTCGAGAGCACCGAAACCAGCCGTTTCGATACGTCCGCCCACATTCACCGTTCCCAAGTCGGAAAGCGCAACATTCAAATTCGCATTGGCCGCCCATCCACCTTCTTCATTGAAGTCGGTCAGGCGCAATTCGTTCACCCAAACTTCCCCGCTCTTCAACTTATTACGCACGTTACGCACACCGATCATGACTGTCTTCACTTCGGAAAGACTCGGATTACCTTTGACACGGATCGTATTGCCATCGTTGTCCGGATCCCTACCAGAATAGACAGTCTGGAAAGACACTCCATTCGTACCGGATCGTTTTTCCCGGTTACGCTCCAGTTTCAGATCCGTCAGAATCTCCAAACGGAAATTCAACATGTTTTCTGCCGGCCAAACGATTTTCTGGTGTTCCGAATTGTTATAGTTATACTCCCCGTGCGGAGTCAACTTCAACGGTACTTCATATTCGTAATAGTTATTCTTATAGTCCGATCCCAGGCGGATAAAAACAGCGAGATCGCCATCTGCAAGATCGTTTACATCCAATTTCGGAGCCTCGGCATGTGTAAACAGTTGCAAGCGCTTATACTGCCGCAAATCATAATTCGTATTCTTATACACGGCACGTGCATCTTGAGCGGCAAGGTCCGTTATCTTTAAAGAAAGCGCCTGTTCGTTCTCCTGACGAATCTGAGGCTGGCTTGGATCCAGTACACGGCTGACGCCCGGGGGCAATGTATAGCTGACCGGATCCCTGTCACTGTTTTCCTCGATATTGACAGTCGAGACTTCCAATTTACCCTTCACTGCGGGCGGCATCTTCGGATCGGACAAATCCTGCTCGTAGGATCGCCATTCTCCGCGTACCAATTGCAGAGTACCGAAGCGCAACACGACCGATTCCTTAAATCCTGTCATATACATACGCATGAAACGAATCGTCTTGAAATCATTGATTGCCCCCACACGACGCTGATATTGTTTTACCGGAATCTTAAATTGATACCAGGTAACGGATTCTGTCGTACCATCCGCCAATCTTACTGATGAAGTACGTTTATCCGCAATGAAGTTTTCACCGACAACCGTATCCTGCGGAGTTATCCTGACTTTGTATTCGAAATATTTTTCATTTTTATTCAGAGTATTGTCCTGATTGATGTCTTCTACATCAGGCACGGTCTTGGAAGAAGTGCTGTAGCGCTCGCCCGAATCGTTGATATCTTTCGAGTTTCCTTCCGTTCCATTATAGCGTTTGTAACGTGTTAAGATATCCACCTCCTGAGAATCATAGTCCGAACCACGAAAATAGTGGAACTTGTCACCGGCCGGATCAAAGAAAGGGGACAGCTGTAACGGATCGTTCTCCATCTCGGTTAGGGTTACCGCATTCAATTTCTGGCGTAATTTATTCAGATAATCCTGGTAAGCCGGATATTCCTTTTCTTCATCCGAGGATAAACCGTTCAGGCCGACATCCTGTAACAGACGTGCACCTGCCGTATTGTCGAAGGCATAAACTGTACTCTGCTGTTTTGGAACCTTACCCCAAACAGTATAATCGACCTTAGAGGTATCGCCATCGATTGGCAATCCGTTTTCGAAGAACTTCTTTTCATCCTTCAATATGTCTTCCGATATCTCACCCAAATTAAAATACAGATCCCCCCCTGTTGTCTGACGATCATAAATGAACGGATCGAGCATCCAAAATTCGATATATTCGACATTCGCCGTCTCAAAGTCACTCTGGTCTATCTTTCGCATCATTCCACCGAAACGCTTTTCCGGGTTTTGCAATGTTCCGTCAGGATTAATATTATCGGCATCCAAGTTATACGGTCCGCGTTCCTGCGGATAGTAAGCCATGTTCAGAACTGTCAACGTATTACTTTCACTCATGCTTTGCTGCCGTTGCGGGAACAACTCTCTCGTCTCGATAGCACGGACATAATGGTTGGACAAATCTTTTGTCGTAATATATTTCGGACGCAAAGAAGAATTTTTACGCGTGAACAATCCGTCGATCGTGTACCAAGCAAGCAAAGCACGACTTTTCCCGTAATCGATATTATTGGTCAGCCCGGCTTCCGGGAACAATTGGGGCGTACCATCGTCATAAGGCACACTGGACAACTGCCAGGGATAAGGGTCGGAGAGGTCGAAATTGCTCTGTGTCGACTCGAAGTCATCCAGATACGAATATCCCCCCGTGTTCTTGTTTTCGTAATGCCCGGCAATCAAATGAGCGAACTCCGCATTAAAAGATATCTGGCTGGGTTTGCTTAGGTTCAGCAACGGCAGCTTGTCGAACATATTGGTAAGCCACTGACTCTCGCCCTTATAAGCCATATTGACACCCCAGAGCGTATTCTTTATCGCTTCGTCGCCCATCGTCGTCTTGGTGGTCAACGGCATTTCGGACATGTGCATGATGGTAGCGCCTACCATCAGATTCGGGTTGAACTGATAGTTCAAGTCCAATCCCATCATGGTCTTACGCTGCATGTTATAGGCTGTCTGGTTTTCCAGCGAGACGCTGACCGGCGTGCCTGCAGAAATAATACTTTCGTTCAGGATCGTCACCACGCCGGAAGTATAGTCAACAGTATAATCTACATTCTCGGTTAATATCGCTCCGCCAGCCGTTACTTTCACTGAACCTCGCGCTACGTTGGAAGCTCCCAACTGTATCTCGGCACCCGAAGAGGCTTTGTATTCCCCCTCCAGTTTGAACTTATTCTTTTCAGCAATCTGTCTGGCGACAGTCAATGTCGAGTCGTAGAGTTCCTGGAATACATATTTGTCAGCAATCGCATCATTGTTAATCTTTTTACGCAGATAGGAGCCGAATGGTTCCACACTTGGAAAAATAATTTTCCCATTATCGGCAAGGACGGTCACACCTTCAATAAAGTCGTATATACCATCCGGATGCGGCTGATTGTTGGAATCATAGCTATCTAGGTTCAGCACTCGTAACAAGATTTGGTTGGCAATCGCCCCTTCCGGCAAATAGTTGACATACGTACCGGTTGTATCGCTTTGATACATAATATTCAACTTGAACTTCTCTTTTTGGACAGAGTAAGCTCCTAATGAATAGATATTTTTCATCATCAGGTCCCAAAAAGGCATATCAGGCGACATGGTAATTCCTTTCAACAACTTCACATACAGGCAAGAGGCAGCCGATGAAGGGTTGTCAGTCGAGAACTCGCCAACCTGATAAGTCTTTCCATCCGAATAAGTATAATTGTAAGCGACAGCCAATACCTCATCTGCCTGCAACTGTGTTTTCAGCGAGATATATCCCAACTTCGTATTGACCGTATATTCGGACGCATCCAGCAAACGAGCGCTTTCCACTTCTTCATACTCCGTACCGTTAACAAAAGTTCCTCCCAACGCCTGATTTACCGTGCTGATATCACGAGCACCGGTAAATTGTTGGTTAAGGGTATTATATAATGTATTCGTATTATTATAGGGGATAGACAGCGCCCCCGAAGGAGAAACGACCGCCGTATTCGAAATATTATCATGCTCGGCCAGATCGGCAAAAGCGACCACGTTACGCGCCTGGTCATAAGTAGCCCGTTTGTTTGTCACCCAAACTTCCACCTTGCTGATCGTGACGGGAGAGGAAATCGTATTCAGGTTCTTCACCGCCTCATCATAGCGGTCGCGAAAATAGTGTGACAGGAAAAAGTGACGATTCTCGTCATACTGGTCAATCGTCAATTCGAAAGGTTTTGTCTGCACGCCCCCTTTAGAACTGACCGTTTTCGATTCCGACTCCTGCTGTGCAAACAACGCATTGACTCGCAACTTCCCGAACTGGAGATCCGCTTTCATACCGAACAGGGCTGCTCCTCCGTTGATTAGGGAGTTACTGGTTGTCATACTTACATTTCCGGCTTCCAGCGACTTGATAATTTCATCTTCCTCCCCGGTATAAGCTAATTTCAGTTTTTTGGAGTCGAAATCAAAAGAGGTTTCGGTATTATAGTTCATATCGAAATTCACTTTGCTGCCAACCGATGCCTGTACATTCAATTGAACATTCTCATCGAAATTAAAGAAGGTACGGTTACGAGCACGTTCCGGCAAAGAGGGATTTTTGGTTTTATTCTGCTTCAAGCCTAGCTCCACTTCAGCCGAACCTTGCGTTTTCACCCGGACACCGCCCGGCCCAAAGATACGTTCCGCCGCACCGATATTGAACTGCATATCAGCTAAATTGAACTGCTTATTAGCCGCCTTTTGAAATTCTTCCTCGTTTTTCTGGCGATAGTAGGATTGAACGGATTTTTGGAAACTATAATCCTGGTATTCCTCAGGGGTCAACGAAATAGGAGTAGTCAGATCGGCATCACCTAACTTGGTACGGACCACATATGTCCCGGTTCTGATATCATATTCGACCACTGATTTCACGTTATCCGGCGTCTTCAAGTCAGCAGGTGACTGCTTGGTAAGATCCTGATATTCTTCAGGGACCGTCTTGGCTACCGGAAAGCGGGTGCGCACCTTCGGCACCGTATCATCCGGAACGACCGGCTGTTCAGTATCCGGCAACGACATCTCATAGGCCAGAAAATCCGTATTCATAGAATACAGACCTGCACCAAACAGTAGAATTGTTATCCAGAGTATAAATTTCAGTGTCCTTCTCATGTTAATTGACAATTGACAACAGACAATGACAACCGACAATTCCAAATTCTCCTAAATTGCCAATTGCCAATTATCCATTGCTTAAAGCATTCTTAGGGCTGTTTTAATGACCTGCTCGACAGCCAGTGCAGGCGAACCTTTCAATATCGAGTTAACCGCCTTTTGCGAAGCGGCCTTCTGGAATCCAAGCATAACCAATGCCGCCACTGCTTCTTCTGTGACAGCACCACTGGCAGCGACAGAAGAGGAGCCACCTGTCACTGTCATTCCCTCTATCGGCTTTACCTTGTTTTTGAGATCAACTAGAATACGTTGAGCTGTTTTCAATCCGATTCCTTTGACTGACGTCAGAGCTGTTTCGTTCTTATCGGCAATCACCCGGATCAATTCAGATGGTGACAGGGAAGAAAGGATCATCCGGGCAGTATTGGGACCGACTCCCGACACGGAAGTCAACATCAGAAACAGTTCGCGCTCATCTTTTCCTGCAAAGCCAAAAAGCAAATGGGCATCTTCACGTATTACTTCGTACACGTAAATCTTCCCGGTCGGTTTCCCATTATAAAAAGTATATGTATTCAAGGAGATATTCAGTTCATAACCGATTCCGGCACATTCCAAGATCATCCTGGCCGGTGTCAGTTCTACTATCTCTCCCTTGATATATTCTATCATGTATCTTACGTCTTTATGATTCGCACCTATTATAACGCAAAATTAGGCAAAAGCGTATATCCGAACTATCTTTTTTGGTATTATTGTTTCCAAAACCCCGGCAACAAGATTGTCAACACCGTAAAGATCTCCAAACGTCCGACCATCATCAGAAAAGACAAGAACCACTTCGATACCGCCGGGACATCAGCATAGTTTCCGACCGGTCCCAGACTACCAAGTCCCGGTCCAACGTTACTGATCGAAGAGATAGTAGCCCCGATAGTCTCCTCAAATCCTACCCCATCGATCATCAGCACCATACAACTGACAAATATTAAAGCAATATAGGCAAAAGCGAACGCCAATACCCGGTGGACGATATCACCAGAAACAGCATGCCCGTTCATTCGCACCGGAATAATGGCATGTGGATGCGTCTGCTTCTTAAATTCATTAAAGAGGTTCTTGGTCAAAATCACAAAACGGCCCATTTTCAAACCTCCACAAGTAGAGCCAGCACAACCACATACCACCATCAGAACTAGCGCTAACAGCCAGAAAAACGGTCCCCACGGAATATAATCGACCGTTGCAAACCCACATGTAGACACTAATGTCACGACCTGGAATACCGTTTGCCTAAAAGCTGTACCAAAATCGTCCACAATTCCTTTATACATGATCCAGACTGTCGATATTGCCGTAATAATCAGTACGAACCAGAAAAACCAGCGTGTTTCTTCATCCGCAAATAACTTCTTGGGCCTACCGTTAAAAAAGAAATATATCAAAGTAATATTGGTCGCACCGATAAACATAAAAATCGTAATTATATATTCGATATAGGCAGAGTCCCAGTAAGCGATACTGGCATTTTTCGTAGAATAGCCACCTGTAGAAATACAAGTGAGCGCATGATTGACAGCGTCATACAAGTCCATTGGACCCGCCCATAAAAGACCAATAAGGATAATGGTCAGGAACAAATAAACTCCCCACAGGCGCTTGGCCACCTGGGTAACACGCGGACGGAAACGTTCGTGCGTGATACCCGGAGTCTCGGCATTGAACATCTGGGTAGCCCCACCTCCGATAATAGGCATCAGCGCTACAGTAAACACGATCATTCCAATACCGCCCTGCCATTGCGTAAGGCTCCGCCAAAACAATATCCCGTGCGGAAGTGCTTCGATATCGGTCAATATGGTAGAGCCTGTCGTCGTAAAACCGGACATCGTTTCGAAATAAGCATCCGTCACATTATCTATATAGCCACCTAAATAGAATGGTAACATCCCCAAAAGGGAGAAAAGAGCCCAAGTCAATGTAACAGTCAGCATCCCTTCCCTGCGCCCGGCCGTATGTTCATTGGCTCGTAGTCCGATCAGCATAAAAAGGACTCCCGTTCCGAACATGATACCACTCGACTGAAGAAGCGGATAGAAGTCATTTCCTTCATATAAGAAAGCGACTGCCGTTGCAGCCAGCATAAACAACGTCTCAAGGATGAACATCATCCCTAACATCTTAATTATAAAACGAATGTTCAGCATAATATGCTATTAACAATTGACACATTGAACAGAGAAAAGAGACAACCCTGAGTTGTCCATTGACAATTAATTAAAGTAGTCCTCCAATTTACGCATAGCCGTATCCAAACAGAACACCACAACGTGGTCATAAGCTTGGATATGTGTATCACCCTTGATCATCATAGGCTCACCGTCACGAATCAATCCGCCCAACGTCAAATCTTTCGGAAGATTCAGATCTTTTACCTGCTTACGGGTAATTTTCGAATCGGGACGGGCAACAAGTTCCGCCACATCTGCATTGGCAAAAGTTAAACACTTCACGTTCGACACGTCTGCATCCAACAGGAATTGGTAGATATGGCTGGCAGCAATCAGTTTCTTATTGATAACCGAGCCGATGTCCATGCTCTCCGCTAAAGGTATGTAGTCGATATTTTCGATCTTGGCGATAGTCTTGAATACTCCGGCGCGTTTAGCAGCCAGACAAGCCAAGATGTTCGTACTCGAATTATCCGTCAGTGCGATAAATGCCTGTGCATCTTTGATCCCTTCCTGCATCAACAGATCGGTATCGCGTCCGTCTCCATTGATGATCAAGACATTTCCAGGGACAACCTCAGCTATACGGTGACTCTTTTCTTTGTTAGTCTCGATTACTTTTACACGGATATTGTTCGGAAGGTACTGGCAGGTACGGATCGCAATACGGCTTCCTCCCATAATAATGACTTTCTTTACTTCGGGGTCTCGCTTGCCCGCATGCAACCGGACGTCTTCGATATGGCTTTTAGTCGTTGTAAAAAAAACGATATCTCCCGATTCTATACGATCCGTACCACGGGGAATAATGGTCTCGTTCTGCCGTTTGATGGCAACGATATGATAGAGTTTCTGTTCGTTCAGTAATTCGGACAGATGTTTGTTCACAAGTCGGGAATTATCGCGCACCTTTACACCGATCAGAATCAGAGCGCCTCCGAACAACTCCCAGTATTGCCGAGTCCACGGGCGTCTGACAGCCGTGACAATTTCTTTGGCTGCCAGCATTTCCGGGTAAATCATGGAATCGATCCCCATTTTTTCAAACAGTTCCTTGTTTTTAGGGAGCAAATATTCGTAATTGTTGATACGCGCCAACGTCTTATGTGCTCCTAATTTAGAAGCCAGAATGCTGGCTGCCACATTGGTCGTTTCTTCCGGCGTGACACTGACAAACAGGTCGGCCTTTCTGATACCGGCTTCTTCCAGGTCCCGAATGGATGTCGGATTACCCACCATAGGAAGGATCTCCATGCTTGAATTCGTGAAATTCAAACGTTCCTCATTCGGATCCATCAGGATAATATCCTGCTTCTCCTGTGATAACATTTTTGCCAGGTGGGTTCCTACTTCACCGGCTCCGGCTATAATAATTTTCATTTTATATAATAGATTAATTATAAGGATATATTATCCTCTGATAACCATCTTTTTTATTTCTCCTGCAATACTTTTGGCATCCATACCACACAGCTTATACAGTTCGGGAATCGATCCATGTTCGACAAACTCATCCGGCACACCAATCCGTTTTACCTGAGGAGCATATCCGTTATCAGCCATAAATTCCAAAACAGCACTGCCCAGTCCACCTTTGATTACGCCGTTTTCAACAGTGATGACACGGCTGAACCTCTTACCGACTTCATGCAGCAGTTCTTCATCCATCGGTTTTAAAAAAATCATATCATAATGGGCAATCGATATACCATCACTTTCAACCTCCTTTATGGCCTTTATCACTTCGTTGCCAATAGGTCCAAGTGACAAGATCGCAATATCATCCCCATCACGAAGTTTCTTGCCTTTCCCGATCGGAAGGATATGCATCTCATTCCTCCAATCTGCCATCTCTCCCTTACCGCGTGGATAACGGATCACAAAAGGGCCGTTACATTCCTTATACCCGGTGTACATCAAATTCCTCAAATCCAGTTCGTTCAAAGGAGATGAAATAACCAAGTTCGGGACTGGACGCAGATAAGCGAGGTCGAACACCCCGTGATGGGTCGCCCCGTCTTCGCCTACTAGACCGGCACGGTCCAGACAGATTACCATATGAAGATTCTGAAGTGCAACATCGTGTATCACCATATCGTATGCCCGCTGCATGAAAGAAGAGTAGACATTGCAGAATGGGATCATTCCCTCTTTGACAAGTCCGGCAGAGAAAGTTACCGAATGCCCTTCGGCAATCCCGACATCAAACGCCCGTTTCGGAAACGCTTTCATCATATAAGTCATAGAACAACCTGTCGGCATAGCAGGAGTGACTCCCACGATCCGTTCGTCCTGTTCGGCCAGCTCGACAAGGGTATGTCCGAAAACATCCTGATAAAGTTGGGGTTCGTTCAACTTATGGACAATGATCCGTTCTCCTGTTTCTTTATTGAACAGCCCTGGTGCATGCCATTCCGTTGCCGACTTTTCAGCAGGCTTGAATCCTTTGCCTTTTTTAGTTTTGATATGTAATAGTTTCGGACCTTCCATATCCTTTATATCATTCAGAACCTTGATCATATAACCGACATCATGCCCGTCGATCGGACCAAAGTAACGGATGCTGAATCCCTCAAACAGATTATGTTGTTGAGTAAGCAATGCTTTCAGACTATTGTTAAAACGAAGGATATTTCCCCGACGGTCATTATTGATCAGTTTCATCTTCCGCAATCCGCGGTACACATCATAACGCATTTTATTATATGCCTGGCTGGTTGTGATATCCACTAGATACTGGCTCAATCCACCGACTGCGTGATCTATAGCCATGTCATTATCATTAAGAATGATAAGCAGGTTGTTTGGATTAGCCGACGCATTATTCAGACCTTCAAATGCCAAACCACCCGTCATGGCTCCATCACCGATCACAGCTATTACATGCCTGTCTTTTTCCCCTTTCAGCGCAGAAGCGACCGACATACCCATAGCCGCCGAAATGGAATTTGAAGCATGTCCGGCAACAAATGCGTCATAAGGGCTTTCCAGGATTAGGAAATCCACTGATTCCTTTAAATTTTCGGAGCGTATGAAAAGCCTCTCGACGTCCAGTCAGTATTTTATGACCATACGCCTGATGCCCCACATCCCATACAATACGATCATAGGGAGTATTAAAAACATAGTGTAGTGCAACCGTCAGCTCTACCGTACCGAGACTTGCCCCTAAATGTCCCGGATTCTCCGATAGTACATCTATTATATATTGACGCAACTCTGCACATACCTCTCCCAATTTATCGGGGGACAACTTGCGCAAATCCTCCGGGTAATCAATGGAATTTAATATGTGTTCATCCTTGCATTCTGTCATAATCGCTATAATTTTGTGGCAAATGTAAAGAATTAACGGCACATAAAATAGTTTTGGCAGCGCATTTTCTATTTTAATAC
>OGNV01001228.1_pt1 | contig 17545 bp, 8 predicted proteins | sample 1573561 | NCBI WGS metagenome assembly OGNV01 (sample SAMEA2581892, study PRJEB24529) | metagenome | biome: Human gut stool | place: China | collected 2011
TGACTCCGTAATTCATAATTATGCGACTCATCGCCTGTGAAAATAGCTACCTGATCGGCAATACCTGTGAACTTAACCACCATTGACTCATTGAGTTGAAGCGTAGTCTTATCTACCGTCATTCTTGCATAAGGAGTAGCAGACGACTCGTCTTCACAAGCTATAAACAGCAAAGTCATACATGCCCCCGACAATATTCTATATAGAACTTTCATATTCATCTTGATTACTTTTTATGATATTAATAACCCGGATTTTGCATAACCGCTCCTTGAGAAAGGTCAATCTCGGCTTGAGGGATCGGGAACAGTTCATTCACCCCTTTCCGAAAATAAACTCCCCGCTTGTTGGTATTCGCCAATCCAAAAGCCTTTATTACTTCCGCAGCACGTTTTTGGCGGACAAGATCAAAGAACCGGTCCCATTCGAAACATAACTCTTTGCGACGCTCCGACCAGATCTGATCGCGCATGTAACCATATCCACCGGCCAAATAAAGATTTCCGTTTCCGTCGATGATATTTGCCTGCCGTTTATTAGTATTTAACTGTTCGAGCGCACGGGCTCCTTCACCACATTCATTAAGAGCCTCGGCATAAATCAACACTACTTCGGGATAACGGATTATCCGCCTGTTTTTACCATTGTCGCCCGTATATAAAGGTCTTTCCTTAATGGGTGTATACCATTTCAAAGTCAATTTCTGTTGCGGACCACAGTCGAGCATCTCCAAATCGGGAGCACTTTCCTTTTGGCCTACCATACTCCTGCGACGCGGATCGGTTCCGAACATGGATTCCAAAATAGCTTCCGTAGCCCACATTAACGGAGAATTACAATAAAGCGTCTGATAGATAGCATCACCTTCATTGTCATTTCCAGTAGAACCATCTCCCGATTCCTTGAAAACAATTTCAAAAATAGAACCTTTGCAAAATTCTCCGGACTGGAAAAACTGTTCGTAATACCTCAGTACATTTCCATAGAAATCCTTATATTCAAGAGAATATGCTCCTTTCAGCATCGGAAGTGTAGTCTCCGGCAGTTCATAGGGATCGGCAGAATGATTCAGCGCTTTAGGTTTGAACCAAAGACGTTCGCGAAGCTCTTCCCAATCTTCTTCGGAAGCATCATAATGCAATATGTCACCAAAGGTCATTGTAGTTCCATCTACAAAATACTCACCCAGCCGAACGACTTCTTCCCATTTTCCGGAAGGTATGCCGGGAGTGGCCTGATACATGAGTACCTTCATAAGCAATGCCACTGCCGCACTCTCACTGGCCCTGCCCGCATCGTCGTCAATAAACTTCGCAGGAAGCATGATAGCCGCTTCACGCAAATCTTTTTCTATGTAAGCGTACACCTCCTCTGCCGAAGACCGGGGAACAACCAAGTTGTCAACCATTTCTATCTCCGGACGAATAGGTACTCCCCCATAAGTTTTCACCAGATTAAAATAGAACAAAGCCCGCAAAAACTTTGCTTGTCCCAATATATAACGGATATCACGATAAGATGAATATTCTTCATCCGCCAATCTCACCCTGTGGGCATTAGCAATCACCTGATTGGCACGATATATACCTTTATAATTAATGGTATACCTCTTCTGAATCCATTCATTGGACGTATTAAAGCGGAAATTGACCAATTGCCCCATTTGGGTAGTCAAATCTTCATCGGTTCCTTTCACATCATCTCCACATGCCTCACCAAAACGCCAGTCACACTGGTTATAAACCTCCATTTGTAATACATCGTACGTGGCATTCAATGCTGATTCCAGTTTATATTGAGTATCATAAAAATTCTCATCCGTTGAATAGCCGAGCACATCTTTATTCAAGAAGTCTTCACACCCAGTCAAGAAGCAAACAGCTAGGCTAAATATCGTAATTTTAAATACTGTCTTATTCATATTCCCAACTTTTATAAAGTAATATTTAGTCCAAAAGTAAATGAACGTGCCTGTGGATAGTTTCCATGATCAACGCCCATGCTAAGATTATTGCTCTCGGTTCCGGAGACCTTGCCCACTTCCGGATCAAATCCATTATAGCCCGTCAATGTCAATAGGTTATACGCTCCGACAAACATCGACAGATTCGTCAGATGCCAACGGGAAGTCAGCTTGTTGCTGAAATTGTAAGTAAGCCGTACTTCCTTCAAACGTATATACGAGCCGTCCTTCACCATGAAATCGGAAGCCCGAAAGTTACGGGCTTTATCCGAGCCTCGTAAATCAGGAACAGAAGCATCCAGATTTTGCGTAAAGAACCGGCGGCTATCGATCGCATACTCTTCTCCTCCCGACCAATGCTTATCACGAATGTCGGCATATACATTTCCCTGAGCCGCATTATTAAGGTAGTAATCCATCACATTAAAAATCTTATTACCAGTCTGTCCCTGGAAGAATAACTTCAAGTCGAAATTGGCATAACTGAATGACATCGGGATACCAAAGACAAAATCAGGCAGAGGTGAACCCAAATAGGTACGATCTTCGGCAGTGATCTTTCCGTCATTATTCAAATCTTTAAATCTGAAATCGCCCTGCCGGGTAGATAAATCGAATTCATTTTTACCGGCATCATACTGGGCACTGGCTTTCACCTCGTCCAGAGAGTTGAAAATCCCGTCTGTCACATACCCGAAGAAACTTCCAATAGGCTTACCTACCGCAGTTTTCGTCACATAATCAAGAATACTCGATTCGCTAAGATAACCTCCGTAAACCGGTTCGTCACCCAATCCCAAACTTACAACTTTATTCTTGATATAAGACACGTTGAAACCAATTTCATATCTAAACTTTTTAATCTTGTTACGGAAATTGACAGACAGCTCCACACCACTGTTACGAACCGAACCGGCATTGGTCATCGGGGCATCATCATCCACATTATCGAAGTCATCGAATCCGGTAGAAAGCGGAACGGGCACACGTAAAAGCATATCAGTCGTCAACTTGGTAAACCATTCCAAGCCTAAAGTCAAACGGTTGTTGAACAAACCGAGATCCAATCCCACGTTAAATGTCTCGGTCTTCTCCCAATGAATGTCCGGATTGCCTATCAAAATGGAAGTGGTGCCCGGATAAACCCGGTGATTGCCTATACCAAACGAATAATTCTTTTCGGTATTCAAAAGAGTATAACGGGAAAGTTCGTTGATACGATTGTTGCCTAACTGTCCCCATCCAAATCGTAACTTACCAAGCGAAAGCCAGTCTTGATTTTGCATAAACGGTTCGGAAGTAAATTTCCATCCCACGGATACGGAAGGGAAATATCCCCAACGTTCGTTTTTGGAAAAGATAGAAGAGGCATCGGCACGAAAATTAGCCTGAAAAAGATAACGGTCGAGGAAATTATAACTTAAACGACCTACAAATCCCAATGCAGTCCATTCATTATCCAGTCCGGCCGCATCATCACCGGTATATCCGCTCGACAAAAACCAAAGATCGGAAGAATTGCTCGCAGTCCCTTTACGGGTACCTTCCATCCAACTGTTTTTATAACCTTCGGCTGTCTGCCCCAATAGTACAGAAATATCGTGTTTTTTGTCCTTCCAGGCAAAAGTGAACAGGTTATTGATCTCCCACTTGTTGGTTTGGTTACGCCGGTTGTAAATCCGGGTCAGATCGTTGGGCATCGCAAAGTCTTCATCCAGTTTATTAACCTCATAGAAACGTGACCGCTTCCCGATAACAAGGTAATCGGAAAATTTAAATTGATAAGTCAGCAACTTTCCTAATTTGGCAGTGAGGTTCAAATTCAAATCAATACGATGATTTTCTCTTTTATTGTGATTCCGGTCTATCACGGCAATGGGATGATTGGAATTATAATTTCCCCTGTAATTGTAAAGATATTCCAAAGGGCTCTGATACAAAGCCTTTTTCAAAACACTCTCACTTCCTTCGGGTACAATATTTCTATTTTCATTTGTATAGAACATGTTTGTAGTCATATTCAGCCAGCTATTCAACTGGTTATCCAGATTCATGCGCAAATTAAACCGTTCGTAACCGGAAGTTTTTACAATACCTTTTTCATTATAATAACTTCCACTGACCATGTACTTATGCCGATCCGTACCACCAGATACAGATAAATTATATTGTTGTTTCAATCCTGTTTGTGTTATCGCATCCCACCAATTATCCGGAGAGTTTCGTCTGATAGTATCTACTTTAGTATATTTGAGATTATCATAATAATAACCTCCGTCTTTGTCTTTAGAATAATACAATCTACCGTCTACCGAATAAATACTGTTTCCCGAAACGTAATCCCTCATCAATGCATACTCTTCTGCGTCAAGAACATCGATTTTCTTCCAAGGATTCGAAAAGCCCACAATCATATCGAAACTAATTTTCGTCTTCCCCGAAGCACCGCCCTTGGTTGTAATCACCACTACTCCATTGGCCGCACGCGCACCATATACGGCGCTCGAAGCCGCATCTTTCAGTATTTCGATATTGGCAATATCATTCGCATTCAGATGATCGATACCATCGACTATAAAGCCGTCGACCACATACAAAGGGTCCGCATCATTAACGGTTCCCGTACCCCGAATCTTAATAGTAGAACTGCTACCAGGAGCACCGGTATTCTGTATAATATTGACACCGGCAGCTTTTCCTTGCAATGCCTGCAAAGGTGAAGAAACCGGAATATTGGTTAGCTCTTCTCCCGACACGGAAGATATGGAACCCGTAATATCACTCTTTTTCTGAACACCATAACCAATGACCACCAGTTCGTCCAACTGGATATTCTCTTCATCCAGTAATATTGTCAATGGTTTATTATCACGTATGATAACCTCACTGGACCTATATCCCATATAAGTGATTTTAAGGATAGTACCGACAGGCACTCGCATAGAGAACTTTCCATCTATATCTGTTATCACACCGTTTTTGGTTCCCTTTTCCACTACGGTAACACCAATGAGCGGTTCTCTGTTCTTACCATCCAGCACCTCCCCCGAAATCGGTAGAACCGACTGCGCATAAGAGGATACTATGTGGACGATAGCCATGATAAACACTGCCATCCTGGGTAATATATCTTTATTCATCTGCTAATAATTAAATGAAGCGGTTATATAATGGTTATAAAAAATATTTCATCCGTGGATTATGCGGAATAGATGACCTCACCCGCAGATGAAATATGAAATAACAGAAAACACACTGAAAATCTGTGTTTTCATACTGGCATCAGATCATTTTTTAATAATCAGATTGGAAGACGAAACGCCTTTTGTGCTTTGTACATTTATCAGATACATGCCTTCGGCCAGTGAAGACACATCGACAGCGTTCTCGGACGGTTTATCCACAACCTTAACCAGTCTGCCGACAGAATCATAAATTTCGACCTTTTTAACGGTTCCTGTTGTTTTCACAAAGAATTTATCACTTGCCGGATTCGGATAGATCTGAGCTTTGTTTCCTCCGTTCACAGGAATATTTTCAATGGAAGTCCCTATCTCCGCACGTGTACGATATTCGATATCCAAATTATCGGCATCTTTTATAGGATCATAATCCGGTTTACGATAGTGATAACAATAAATACCTTCACCCTCATTAATGGCAAAAATAACATCACCGCCCAAATTTCTCATAGAATGTACCTTGTCGCCTTCGCCCGGCTTGATATTCGTTACACGAACAGGAAAATCGGATTTACTGTCTACCCGGAATAATTTTTCCTGCCACTCCTTGTTCTGCACACTCGAATCCCAGTAATACATACTTCCGGAAGCCACAATCGGCTCTTTCACCCAAGCATTAAGTTTGCCTGTACCTAAATCAGAGTGCAAATAAACATCCTCCCCATCTGTATAATGCAACTCTCCACCAAATCCCAACGGCATACCGGTACCTCCAGAATTGGCCGAAAACATATAAACACCATCAAATTCCACTCCCGCATCCGGAGAACTGTTTTTGGGTTTTCCATCTGTTCCAGGAACATTTTCATTGACATCGAATGCACCATAATTACCCGGTTCCAAATTGGTAAATGCAAGCTCGGAACCATACTCCTCATGCCAACCACGGAAATATATTTTTCCATTATAAGGAATAGGACTGGCATCGCTCACCCAACCACTCTGAGGACTGTTATTCTCATCCTTCCCCGGCCGGGTATCATAAATAAGATAAGTTCCCTCTTCCGTACCGTCACTGGCAAAAGGTTCACCGCCGTATTCGTAAGACCAAGCCTGAAAAAAAAGCTTTTCATTGTAGAAGTTAACCATATCATCTATGGCTGCACTCATAGTAGCGCCTGCAACTTCCGGATTAGGCTCTACATTCATATCTTTCACTAAATGTGTTCCGGCTTCCGTCCCATCAGTTACCCAAAGCTCCTCACCATACTTTCCATCTTTATCATCGGCCTTAAAAAACACTTTGCGACCCACCCGGCAATACGGACTGTAAGGAGAACCATTATCTGTCCCGGGATACCCCATCTTACATTCATAAATCAATTTGGTTCCTTCTTCGGTTCCGTCACTGACCCAAAGCCAATGTTGACCACCATTATACTCCTCGCTGTCAAAATTCTTAGCAGCAAACACAAACTGAGTTTCATTCAATTGCGTAAAACCTTTCGGATCGGAAGAAGCTAATTCATGAATATCCTTCACCATATAAGTACCCTGTTCCGTTCCGTCAGAAATCCAGAGTTCCGCTCCGTTAACACCATCGTCTGCCTGAAAAACGACTTTATCATTAAACCGCGTCAACCAAACGACATTAGAACTTGTCGGCCCGGGAATGATATCTTTCACAATCCTCGTCCCGTCCGGAGTTCCATTCGTCACCCATAATTCCTCTCCGTGCGCAGCATCCGTTGCCGCAAAAAAAGCAAGGTAACCTTTCTCCTTACTTCCGGCAACCGTTATATTCTTTTGTTGGATAAGTTTACGAGTATTGTTAACAAATGCAGTTACCCCTTCTGGTAAGAGACTTCGTAATTCACCTCCCGGATCACGAGTAAAATCACCTGATGTCTGAGGTTGTCTTCCTCCTTGAGCAAAAACACTTCCCATAGCAAATAATGAAAAGACAAATAAAAAGCACAACTTTTTCATATTCTATAAAATTAAATTAAAAAAAGACTGAATAACTCGTATTTTACGGGATAACCAAAACTTTGTATTAATGTAATCGTTGTGTTTCTACATTTTTAATTCGAGCAAGTGTGTTCTTTTCCTTTCATAGTACAAAGATACACGACCCCGATGACAAAAATAGATCAAAACCATTACATATATGATACAAAAAGAAAAAGAACTACCGGTTAAATACCTTGTAAAAATGTAGTAAAGAAAGACTCCATTAATACCAGATTTTGGTTATAACACCTGCTATATGAATTCTCTGTTTTCTTTCATATTTCCCGGGTGCATCAAGAATAGAAAGAATGCATCAAGCAGGTACAATAGGTTATTAAAACATCACAAATGTACGGTCAAGGCAACTAAACGAATGTTAGAAATTGACCAAATATTACAAGATTTTCGTGAAAATAGCCCTTCAAAGCCACGTAGTATCATTTAAATATTTTTTTCATTCGAATTACAACATCTATTCAAGAACAATATCAAACTGATCGTAAGACTCTGTCCGGTGGGCTAAATGCTTAGTCAATGCCGATATTCCGAACAACGGCGAATAGGTCCTGACCTTAATCGTTTTCCCATCAGGCATGAATTCCAGTATACGGAGCCATCCGTCACCACCATTTCCTTCCGGACCGCCTCCCAAAAACTGTACGTTGAACATCATCTGATGAATCGGTTTACCAGATGTATTATTGTCGATTCTGTATCCGACATTATCTTCGTATTTACTATTTCCATTACCGGTATGTCCACATATCAAAAGGCGGATATTGGAAGAAGGATAAAGTAGCTTTTCCCATATTTGAGTCCCTACGTTCATAGGAGAAAGCGCATACTTTTCTTTATCACGGATAGTACCGCCTTTCGGGGGAGTACCGGGATTAAGATATCCGTGGGTCATAAAGATGACTTTACTATCCTTATAAGTTTCGCTTGCTACGAGTTTTTTTGCCCAATCGAGCACCTCATCCCGTGGAGCAAACTCACTGGTGATAATCAAAATCTTTCCCCATGTCGGTTCATTGAATTCGAAAGCGGCATTCTCTAAAGAAGCAACACCGTTACGGTTTGGAATTGCACTGACACAAAGGTCTCTCCATGCCGTATTCCTTTCAAAAGGAAAATATTCGGGGAAATGCGTCATTCCGTTTTCAGAGCGTTTATAACCATATTCATGATTACCTGTCGATATGATGTAAGGAACCTTGTTATCGAGCCTGGCAAATGCCTTCGAACTGGCTTCCCACATTTCGCGACTGGTTTGATTAAGCATCTTCCGGTTACGCACAATATTCTCATTTTGCTCTACGACATCTCCCGTACATAACACTGCTTTAATCTTTAAATTTTCAATATGATCTACAATCCATGCCGTACACAATTCAAACAAAGGCTGATTAATATCGTACTTGACATATCCCTGCGGATCCCCCAAAAGAATCATCGAGAATGATTCCGGATCAATCAGATGTTGCTGGTCGGCTCTCTTTTGAGCGCCCAAGCCTATCCAAGCTCCTGAGACAACAGCTAAACATAAAAAGAACTTTCTCATAATTTACATTTCTCCTTTTTTTATACTTTATTCTAAATACACACATCTCAATATATCCTTACCGGGATTTTCCGGCAAACATTTTGTCTCTACTGCTAAACAAAGTCTTTCGGCAACACACCAAACTGTTTTTTAAAACAGCTCGAAAAATAAGAAGGGGTACTGAATCCCACCATATAAGCTATTTCCACAATTCCGTACTCTTTCTCCTGTAATAAAGCAGCCGCTTTCTTTAGCCGTGTAAGCCGTAGATATTCATTAGGCCCTATTCCCAACACTCCTTTCAGTTTTCTAAAGAAATTGGACCGCCCCATGTTCATCGCTCCCGCCATATCATCGACAGATAAATCAGGATTCTCCAAATGCCGAGCTACGTACTCCTCCAACTTGCTGATAAACTGTTTGTCGGCCTTCGACTGCGCTATGGTGTCAGCTTTAATAAAGGGAGATTCCATAAAGTGCCGGCACAGTTGTTCCCTGTTTTTCAGTAGATTGGCAACAGTAACACGTAAATATTCTACTGAAAAAGGTTTCTCGATATAAGCATCGGCACCATGCTCCAATCCTTCTATTTTCTGTTCCATAGCAGTTTTTGCCGTGAGCAACACAACGGGAATATGACTGTAATCCAAATTAGATTTCAGATGTTCACACAATTCCAGTCCATCCATTTCGGGCATCATAATATCCGTAATTACCAGACTTACCCGGGCATCGGAAAGAACCGAAAGTGCTTCCACTCCATTACCTGCCACCAGTACATGATACAAGCCGGCAAACTGGCGTTGGAGAAACGACAACATATCTTTATTGTCTTCTACAACCAGAATCGTCGTCAATTCCTCGTTTCCCATTTCCGAACTCCCCATTTCCGGCTGTTTCTCCGGTAAATCGTTAAGTTCTTCATTACTGTCCGGTACGAGGCATGGAGAACAGTGTACAATCGGAATAGAAAAAATAAAACGATTACAATCCAGCGAACGATCCATCACCAAGCTCCCACCATGCAATTCCGCCAATGAACGAGCCAGTGCCAGTCCGATACCCGTTCCCGATTCCACCTTATTCCCATCCCGATAACGCACAAAAGGTAGAAAAATATTATCTCTCATTTCCAATGGAATCACTTCACCGTCATTGTCCATTACAATCAAAAGACTACTTTCCTCATCATCGGCAGACAAGTACAAGTGTGCATAAGTCCCGGCGTACTTCAACGCATTAGAGAAAAGATTACTCAATACTTTAATAATCGCTTCCTTATCGACGCCCGCATAAATATCCGCTTCAGGCAACTCGATTTTCAAGTCGATCCCCCTTTTACGGGCAAGCGGAATGAAACGTTTGTACACCGAATGAATGACAGCTCCCATATTACATTCCGCAAGGTTAAGTTTAAACCCTTTATTCCCTGTTTTCCGAAAATCAAGTAATTGATTGGTTAAAGCCAATAATCTCTCGGCATTCTCATCCATAACCTCCAGTTCCGTTTTTATACTTTCCGGCAACGCTTTCTCTTTCAGTACACTTTCAAGAGGACTTTTAATAAGAGTAAGCGGAGTACGTATCTCATGAGCCACGTTGGTGAAGAATTCTATTTTCGAAATATACAGTTCCCTTTCTTTCTCCTGCTCGAATTTTTCCATATCACGCCGGTGTTTTTCGACTCCCCTTCTTCGGAAATAGAAAAACACAGAGCAAATTAATCCCAACAGAAGTAATATGTAGACAACATAAGCAGCCGTAGACAAATAAAAAGGAGGGAGAACCCGTATCTCAAGCGAACGGATTTCCGGATTCCACAATCCGTCACTATTAGCTCCCTTCACCATCAGTCTGTAAGTATCAAAAGGCAGATGCGAATACGTAATCGGTGCATTACCGGCGACACGCCATTCAGAATCATATCCTTCCAATTTATACATCAATGTATTCATCTCAGGTGCATGCGCAGCCACACGAAAAGAGAATGAGTTCTGGTCCGGTTTCAAAACAATTTCATCGGATAAGGTAATGCTCTGCTTTAAAGGAGACCCCTCATCACCCACCGTCACCCTCTTGTTGAAAAGCATAAAGTCGGTTATAACAACGGGTGGCACATAGTCGTTGCTTATAAAAGTGGAAGGATCAAAAGAAATAAACCCGTTAATACTCCCGAAATACAGGTTACCGTTCTCATCCTTATAGCTGGACTGATAATTGAACTGGTTATCCAGCAACCCGTTGGCCCGTGTGTATACCTTGAAAGTCTCCTTCTTCGGATTAAAACAAAGCAACCCTTTATTGGTAGAAATCCAGAACAAGCCTTTATTATCTTCTTCAATCCTGTAAACGACATTACTCGGCAGTCCTTTTTCAGAATCATAGCAAGTAAAATCGGTAGTGGACGGATCAAAACGACAGAATCCTCCTCCCTGGGTAGTAAGCCAAACGCGGTTCTCGCTATCTACAAAGACAGTAAGTACTTTATTTGAAGGAAGACTGCGCGGCTTATTCTCATCGTGCACAAAATGTTCCCATTTCTTCGTCCGAATATTCTGTCTGTAAACGCCGTTAACATAAGTCGCAAGCCACAGGTTTCCCTGTTTATCCTCGGTAATGTAATAAACAAACACTCCCGACAGTTCCGGAACAGAAGAGAATGTATCCTTTTCCGAATCATAACTTATCAAACCGGAAGGCGTTCCCAGATATAATTGTCCGGAAGTTGTCCGGAAAACAGAAAAAATGTTTTTCGGGAGATGGGCATAATGCTTAACCTTCCGAGTTCTCAGATCAATTTTGTTTAAACCTTGCGAAAAGGTACCTACCCAAAGAGCATCATCATCAAGACAGAGCCCGTGAATATTCTGATAGATCAAAGGATCTTTAAAAGGTTCTACCGAACGTGTTACCGGATTAAAATGAAACAACCCCCTGTCTTCCGTACCTATCCACAAAGTCCCGCTTCGGTCTGCGCAAAATTCTCTGACGCGTTTCCCCATCCGGTCTGTTTCCGAGCGAGGATAGAACTTCTCAAAATAGGTATATTGCCGAGGATAATAGTTCACTCCGCCAAACCAGGTTCCCACCCACATTCCTCCTTCACGATCTTTACAAACCGCGTAGACCGCATTATCGGATATGGAATAGGAATCACCGTATATACTTTGCAAATGAGTTGTTTCACCTGTACGTGAATTATATACATAGATACCGGACTCCGTACCTATCCACAGGACATCATCGGAATAGAAAACCATCTCTCTTACAAAAAGACTCTCTCCGGCAGCAGCAGTGCCCGGGAGCAGGGAAGACAATGCCCCGGAGGTTAAATTCACCTCCATTAATCCATCGTCTGTCCCTACATAAAGGCAATTATAAGGACCGGGAAGTAACTTATTGATTCTTTTGCCTTTGAAGGGCGCTTTGATTTCTGGAGAGAAAACAGGTTTCAACGTATGAAGCCCGTCTCTGGAACTGTATAGATTACCATCGTGTATATCCAACCAACACACGTCATCCTGATCAAACACAATCTGACCAGCATTCCTTAACCGTTTCTTTCCGGATGCATCAGTCTGTAAATGTTCCAATGTACCTCTGTTTGTATCGTAACAAAAAATCCCTTGCCTTTCCGAAACAATCCAGACCCTTCCTTTACGATCGCCTTTTATAGTATGAACAGTCTGTTCAATCGTAGTATTCAAATTGCTCTGTATAACGAAGCGTTCCACTTTCTCTCCAGAAGGAGAGTAAATATAGACTCCGACATCCGTACCGATCCATATCTGCCCGAGGCAATCTTCGTACAATGATGTTATAAAATTATTTCCGAGCGTTCCCGACTCTTTCATAAATGTTTGGAAAGAGACTCCGTCATAACGATTTAGTCCATCCTTTGTACCAAACCACATGAACCCGAAACGGTCCTGAATAATAGCGGCGACAGTATTCTGCGACAATCCGTTATTAATGTCGAGCGAACGGAAAGCATAACGCCCCATACCCGTACCAGCAAACATAGAGGAACAATATAATATCAGAAAAAAGCAAAAGATAAATACACGACGTGTTTTCATACTATATTTCTTTTTTAATCTTTCATGAATTTTTCCGCCCGCCCGGGAGTAAGCAATTCCCAAAGTGAAGCGACTGTCCAGCCGGGAGCAAAAATATTATTATAATACCCCTTGCCGTTTTTACCATAATCCCAGTTTGTGTGCTGAACAACTTCGGGATAATACCCCACTTTAGCCACACCACACAAATGTCCTTCGTACGGAAGCAATTGCCGCATGGAAGTGGAGATAACATTAGAAAATGCGGAGAAACGCGGCTCATCATACTCTTTTGCAAGCCAATTGAGTACAGAACCGAACTCAAAAACGAAAACATCTATATGATTATTCTCAACCGATACATTTCCCCAACCGCGCGTTTTGAAACCAAGATCTCCCAGCATCTCACCATCAGCAAACGGAACATCCCACACATAATACCAGGAAAGTGCAAAATAAGCAGCTTCACGCGTAAGATCGGCATAATGTTTTCTCTCTTCCCCTTTCGTAATCAGTGCCAGATAATAAGTTGCTGTAGCTGCATAGAGAGAAGCCTCCTTATCTTCACAATTCGCATCGAGCGTAGACGAAAAATAATCGGCTTTAGATATCAACTCTTTCTCCAGATAATCAGCCGTATGCTTGGCACTCTCCAGATAGCGTTTATCCCTGAAGTACTTATAAGCCATGACGAGTGGAAGTGTTGCAGAAGGAGTACTTCCACCACTTTTATCGGTAATGGTAAAATCATCCTTAAACTTACGGGGGAAACTGCCATCAGCATTCTGAATCTTTAAAAACATATCGAGTATATTCCTTAATCTATACTCCCACTCGGGATGTTTCCTGCCGTTCGCCCTCTCGTAATCCAAATAATGCAGCATTGCATACACCGCTTCCGACTGACGGCGGATACTATTAGCCGGTCTGTCTTCTCCCTTCGGATCGTTGATAAAACTTACACGCTCCCGAAAGAACCCTCCCGGCGTAAAGCCATTTTCCAGATAACTACCGAATATTTTTCTACAATCTTCCACCAACTCCTGCCGGTCGTGTCCATACCCATATTCCCAAGCATTGAAAGCGTTAAGCAAAACACGTCCGACAAATCCTACTTCGGCCACAGGAGGGCTATCACACGTCAAGACATGCATTCTGGGACTTGCATAATAAGAGAGAACAGGACCATCGATAAAACTTTCAACGAAATAATTGCTCATTACCTCTTTCATCTTTTCAGAAGAATAGGATGTACTTACGGGCTGCGGTCGGTACATGTCGTAACTATACTCCCAAGTACGACGCACAAAACCGGAAAAATCATCCGAACTGCCATATGCGATTTCCCAAGTAAGCATCACTGTTTCTCCTTTTCCCAACTTTTGATACGCTTCGACCTCTGGTGCCAGAGTCAACTTACGGACATAACTTTTAGGGGCTTCACGATAGGGAAAACCAAAGGAAAGAGTAGCCTTTCCGTTATGATTGGCAAAACCTGTAAATCCGATGGAAGTCTTACCCGAGAGAATTACTTCCCCTTCACTGTGAGTAGTCAAAGCGTCATGACAGAATTCATCTTTGCGGATCACCGTCAGATACTGCCCGTCTTTTACATTGTAAATTCCCGTCAAAGGAGTACTGAGACGATCTTCACGAACTTCCCAGCTATCGGATGTATGAAAAGCAGGCGCCCCTTGTGGCGATCGGAGGTTTTGTCTGTACCAAAATCCTGGCATATAGAACTGACAGTCACCATGACGGAAAGAAGTGGAAAATTGCTGGCTGAAATTGAAATAAATATCATCCAAAGCAGTGAGTGTCACCTCCATCTCCCAACAATCACTTTGGTTTCTGACACGCTCCGTGATTACCAATGGTAACTCTTGAGATGCTTCCAAAGAAAAACATCCTTTCCCGGAAGCAGACTCCAGAAAAGTTAAAGGATATTGTCTGGAATTATTTCCCGGTGTTTTCAACGAGATACACGCAGATAACTGCCCGGGCAAATTTTCAACAGCTTCGGCAGTAGTAACAAACACCCCGACAATCATAGCACAAATTAAAGATTTTATATTCATAAAACATGATTTTAACAGCGGGAAGTTTCCGGAACTTTTATTTTCAAGGCATTTCTTCCCAGCAATATTAAACAAAAAATAAAAAAGGTAATGTTAACAAGGTATCTTTAATACCACACATTACGAAAAAAGAAAATCGGTTAACCTTCATCCATAATTATAGATGCAAAATACGGGAATGATACAATCTTGCAGTACCACAAATAGGTATTTTTATAAGAGAAATCAGCAAAACTTGCCTTTTCTTCAAATTACAGACACAAGATATTTGTTCACAATTCAGAGACACGATAAATAAAGGCGGATTTACACAGAGACCAGACCGTATATTTGCGATCTGGCTGCTGTGTAAATCCGCCTTTATTTAATAATTGAAAAAAAATCAATTTAAAATTCAAATCCTGATAATCCATCGTTCCCCCTTCCAAATTGAGCAATCCGGTGGTAGAATAACGGTAATTGAACAGATAAGATGCTTTATGTTTCTTGCTCAAAGGCCCTTCGGAAGCAAAATCAATTCCCATAATGCCCACTTGAAACACATTCTCGTTTTTCTGATTATTGCCGTTGCGCAACTTCATATCGAACACTCCGGATACGGCATTCCCATATTTGGAAGAGAAAGCACCGGTGAAGAAATCGGAGTTCTTCAATACCTGGCTGCTCAAAGATGAGAGTATTCCCCCGCCTAAAGAGGTAATGTCCGCAAAATAATTAGGGTTGGGAATCTCCACATCTTCAAGCCGCCACTGCAACAAATGGGGCGCATTACCATGAATAGAGATACCATTGGTAGAAACACCCGGTGCCACTCCGGCAAACGAAGCTACCAGACGGGCAGGATCATCGAAACCGCCGGCATAATGACTCGCCTCTTCCACACTCAGCATACGGGCACCAGCCAGGACCATCTTATTCATCTTATCCTTTCCATTATTTTCCGACAAAGATACGTCAGACGAAAGGACTGTCGTAATAAATGAGACGTAACGCAGAATTTCTGAGACAAAATGTATATACCCGGAAGAAATGCCTACCACATAAAGGGATACAGCATAAAAAAGAAAGTCAATACGATAGATTATTATTCGCCCAAACTCAATGGAAGCCTTACAATAAAACGAGTACCGCGTCCCATCTCCGAATCTACCGAAATTTTTCCGCGAAGATGTTCCACAATTGTCAGACAAATAGACAATCCCAAACCGGTACCCTGCTTGAAACTGTTCACCTTGTAGAAACGTTCGAAAATATGTTCCAAGTGTTCACGAGCAATTCCTTCTCCTGTATCTTCCACAAACAGTGCCACTTTTTCTTCTTTTTCAAGAAGAGTATAGCCTAATTTAATGTAACCTTCCTTAGTAAACTTGCGAGAGTTGTTCAGTAAATTGCCGAGAACCTGTTTCAATCGGGAGGCGTCTGTCACAATACATAAATCGTCATCCGGAAACACAGCAGTAATCTGCATCTTTTCAGAATAGAAATTCATATTCTGTTCGGTAAGAATTTCATTCATCAATGCCCGAAGAGAACATGGAGCAAATACAAACTCCATCGTATTCGACTCAATCCTTGATAAATCAAGAATATCGTTAATCAGCCGCAGCAAATGTTCACTGTTCGTATTGATCAGGTTTACAAATTCTTCACGTTCTTGATGCGACAATTCCTCGAAAGTAGAACTCAGTACATCAGAGAATCCCACAATCGCATTCAGAGGTGTACGGATCTCATGGCTCATGTTGGCTAAAAAAGCAGTCTTCAGCCGATCACTTTCTTCCGCCTTCATCCGGGCGCTGATCAAGGTATCCTCAATATCCTTATGTTCCTGTATACTCATACAGATACCGACCAAACGATAAGGCAAGCCGGACAGTTTTCCGATGTAAGTGGATTGCCCTTCAAACCACTCCCATCTTCCGTCTCCACGCAATATACGGAACGGGACAGGCTTTTCGTATATGGTATCACCACTGAACTGAACACTGAAAGCATCGAACAACTGTTTTTGGTCATCCGGATGAATCAATTTCAGATACCTGTCCATAGATAAAGTATAACCCGGTTCCGGTTCAATACCCAGATATTCGAAATAACGCGCATCAAGACTGAATATTTGGCGATCCAAATCAAAAAACCAAGGATAAATACGGGTACGGTTCAATGCCGTGTTCAGAATATATTCCTGCGTCAGTTCACTAGTTATATTCCGGAAATAAAAGATAATAACTTCTACTCCTTCGTCAAAAGGAAGTCTGCAAAAACGTCCTTTCACCGGAAATATCGTATTGGTAGACTTCTCACGGATACTGGTATTAGGAGGTAAAATTAATTCTTCTTTTCCCTGACGTATCACATCCAAAGCAGATGTAAGGATATTCTTATCCCGATAAATCAGTTCAAACAGTTCACCGGCATATAGATCTTTTTCATAAGAATCCGAGGAAATATTAATGTGAAGTCCCGTTTTTGCCTGCAAGTTAACTTGCAAAACTCTTTCATCAAATGTCAGAATAACAATGCCATCGGGCAGTATATTCAACAAACTATCGGCATAACTGATATTATCTACAGTATTCATCTCTGCTTTTTTATTTTGTTCGATTTGCAAAGAAAGATATTTTTATTGATTCCATACAAATCAAAAAGAGAAAAAATACCATGAGAATACATTATTTATTATTATAACCATTGAAAAAGAAACCATT
>OGNV01001250.1_pt1 | contig 17247 bp, 20 predicted proteins | sample 1573561 | NCBI WGS metagenome assembly OGNV01 (sample SAMEA2581892, study PRJEB24529) | metagenome | biome: Human gut stool | place: China | collected 2011
GCATCAGCTTTCTCCGCAGCCGGTTCCGTAGACGCTCTCGCACCAGTCCCGCGCTTGATTGAGCTGTTCTCGGACGGAGCGCGGGCGTTCTCTTTTTTTGCGGCAGTACCTTGTTGGAGGCCGTATGCAAACTTGTCCAGCAGGCAAGATGCTTGGTGCTATTGGATCTTATATTAACAAACACCGCCCCGGCTGAGAGCCGGAGCGGTGGGAGAGGTTTATTGGATGTGAAGCCGCAGCTTCAGGGCTTCTCGCAGCACATCGGAGAAATTCAGATTCGCGCGTTCCGCCATTGTATTGAGCCACGCCGGGATCGTCAGCGTCTTCTTCACAGCCTTGTTGTTGTAGAGCTTGCGGTACTCGATCGTGTCGCAGCAGACGAGAGACACCAGCGCGTCAGCATCAGCGGAAACGTCCTTCAGATTAGAAGGAGCGGGGATCGCCTCGCCTTCCTCCTCCATGTCATAGAGCATCAGACTGAGGGCGTCCTCGGCCATCTCGATCGCGTCGGGCAAAGATTCGCCACTGGTAACGCAGCCGTCAATGTCAGGAAATTCCACTGAATACAAGCCGCCATCTTCCTGTCTGATGATCGCGGGATAAGCGTATTTCATAGATGATTCTCCTCTCGTTATATTATGGTATGGAGCGGTGTGGGATTTATACGATCCCCGCACTCCGCAGTATGCTGTTTACAGTTCCGGTGGCCATCTCTTTGGCGCCGTGTCTCGGGACCGGGAACTTCTTTCCGGTGATCGGGCTGAACCATATCTCGTGATTTGTTCCTTCTCGAACAACGTAGCAGCCGTTTGCCCGAAGGATCTTCCTGAGTTCACTGGTTTTCACGTCCTCACCTCTCTTGTTCTGATATTAGAATAGCACGTGTCAGTACGTATGTCAACGGTAAATCACGTATTTACACGTATTTTATAAAGAGTCGCCTCCAGTGTTACCAGTGCCGAGGGCAGGATGCGTGCAAGTCCTTTCACAGTCGCGAAAAGCGATACCAAGTAGCACCAGCAAGGCATCACACCGTGCCATTTTTTATCACGAAATAGCTACGTTTACAACGGCTAAAGTGTAAGCCGTGCAGCTCAAGAGATGGCAATATCCTCGTTGGAATCGATACTGGTAAGAGAATGATTCTCTGCCGACGCTCACCATGATCAGGAAAAATAGGGTACAGTGCAGCAAAATCACTGTACCCTATTTTCTTCCAGCTGAGCCATGACGAAAGGGGCATCTCCAACAAATTTACTGTACCATACTTTAACAAGTTAAATGGTGAAAATTGTGATGGAAATAGCGACACCCGCAGCAATTTTACTGTACCCTATTCTGAGAAAAACTCATTCATCACAGCGTCCAGCCGCTTCTTCAGATTCTCCAGCGGAAGCTCCAGACGGTCCGCTGCCCGCTGCAGATAATCCTCATCCAAGAGCGGACCGCAGCGGTTGACCGTCTCGGCCAACGCATAGACAGCACCTTTGAGATAGCTCTCCTCAAGCTGCTCACAGCACGCTCCGTTATATTGCGTCAGGTAAACCGCCATCGTTATGCGGTGCTTGATTTTATCGTCAATTCGTTCCGTGGCAGCGGTACCGTCAATATCATCCCGCCAGTAATACCGAACCAGCCGCTCCGCATCCGCCTGCGGAAGCTCCGGGAGCAGCGCACGCAAATACTCACAGGCGCCTGCTTGGTCAAGCCCCATAACTTTACAGACCCTGACTGCGCCCCTTGCCTGCCCCTCCTGCCAGAACGACTCCTGTGACCACCGAAGCCGAAGCTCCTGAACTTGCTTTGCCATCCGAGACCGCATAGTGTCCCCCTCCTTTACGCAAAATCTTCCCGTCATATTGCTTATGCACAGGGTTGATGCATCACTTTTCCTCGGGATGCTCCATCTCTTCCAGCTTGGCATCCAGTCTCTCCCTCAGTTCTCCCAGAGAGAGGTTTAGAGAATCCGCCTCATTCTGGAGGCAGCTATCGTTAAGGGAGATCCCATAGTTCTTGATGACCTCTGCCAGTGCTTTTACGGCGCCATTGATATAGCCTTCATCAAAGGACTTGCAGTATTCTTCCCCGTACCACACGCGGTTGATCTCCCTGTCCGTGCGGCGGTCGATTTCATAGTCGATTTTCGCCACAGCATTTGCACTGCTTTCTTCCTTCCAGTAATACCGGGCGAGCCGTTCCGCGTTCACCTGCGGAAGTTCCGGTAGCAGGGCCTGCAAATGCTGTAAAGCATCCGCAAAGTCCAGCCCCATAGCCTTACAGGTCCTGATCGCACCTCTGGCTTGTCCCTCCTGCCAGTATAGTTCACGGGCCCACTGAAGCTGAAGCTCCCTCATTTGGTCCATTGTCCAAAGCAACATGACGTGCTCTCCTTTCATGGTTTCTCGCAAGCCCCCGGCTTTAGCCGGGGGGTTACCGGCTATTCGTCCAACAATGGGTATTCCTTGAATGCCAGCATTCCGGTCTTCTTCTCCAAGTTCTTTTCTCTTGTGTTTCTTCTTTTGCTTTATACCACAATACGGCATTTGTGTCAAAACACGAAGTCAAAACGCAAAATTTGACGGCAATTTTGATTTGAGGTATCATATTCGGATAAAATGAAGTTATATCTCAATTTTATGGCAGGCAGAGCACTTGGCCAAAGTCCCATTGCCGAACCGACAAAGGCCATTGGCACAGTGAGACCTGCGTCATTGGCCTTTTTACACCTTGAACTACGTCCCGGGCCGGGCGTAGAGATGCTCAGACGGGCAGTGATGCGCACGAACACTTGGTTCGCTTTGCAACAAGCTGAATGCAGTGGAGGTAAGCAATATGGTATTCCAAGTTACCGTATATACGGAGGACGATGGCGGCATCACACTCTCCATGGATGATATGGACCTTGCCGTCAATGCCCCCTCGAAAGAAGCAGCCATCAAAGCACTGTGCCGGGATATGGTGGAGTATGCGGAGGAATACCGCAAAGAGTTTGCCATGTATTCCGCAGCGCCTAACAGGGCCGCACACGCCCCTCTTGTGAAAGAAATACTGGCCGCGACGCCGCAGGAACTGCGCGATGCCCTCGTGTTTCACTTGGGGCAGATGCGTCCAAAACATCCGCACAGAACCGTCACGGAGCGTTTGGAGGAATACTACCATACGCCCGTAGATCAAATAAGCCCCACAAAAGAAGATGAGATCGACTGGGGCAAACCGCAGGGAAATGAGATTTGGTAACGCATTCGAGTCAGGGCTTCACTTTGCCAGCGTCTCATATGCAGTACGGTTTTTCTCTATGAGCTGCTCGGAAATCTTCCTCACATCATCGTCGTCTGCCTGACAGGACTTCATTTGGAGAACCAAACGAATAAATTCTTCCCGGTCTTTGATAATGGTATAGGGCGCATATTCGCCGTATGCGGCAGGGCGGCTGATGGTAACGAGCTGTAAGTGCTCTAAGGAAGTTGCCGCCTGCAAATCGTGCTTCAGCTCGACGAGCTCGGGGCCATGCTCTACGGGCATGGCATAGCATCCGTGTTGATAAAAATTTTTCGCAACCAGATAAGGCATATCAGTGTTCCTCTTTCGGATGTGCTTGATAGGCTTCCAGAATACCGGAAGGGCCTTCCCGCCACATTCCCGTCTCCAAGTCATAGATGGCGTCATAAACCGGTGATTTTATCAGCTTTACTAATGCATCGATCCCTGAAATCCCCTGCTCCGCGGCAAGCATTTGTGCCGCCATTGTGAGGGCTCTGTCAGCCGTAAATTTTTTTGAGGATGCTCTCATGGGAGCATCCTTTTTTTGAAATTTACTGCGGCAAATTGAGGCCACTCTGCCGTTGTAGACTCAAACCGAAATACCTTCAGGGGAACGTTCTCATCCAGTTCGAATATCGAAACGACACCCCTGTCATAGTCTGACTTCTTTTCCAAAAGTCGCTGCTCCCGCCGCACACGGGTACGGGCGGCAGCTGCTGCCTGTGCAGAATCAGGGTTCAGATAGAAACCCGAGCCGAGTTCTTTCTTTGCAGCGTCCGTTTGTAGTTTCGGTTCAGTGACTGTGCGGTCGCTTCCGTGATAAAGAATCATTCTATGGTCACCCCGTTATTTCTGAGCAAAGCATCGATGTCATTCAAAATTTCGCCATCGCCGTCAAGCTGTACCGACTCGCAGCAATCCGAAAGGATTTCAAAAACCTCATTTTCTTCAAAAAGCTGGAGCGCAGCCATTTTGTCCAAAGAGTGACGCTTCATAAATTTTTGGAAGAGACTGAGCTGCGTATAAAGCACATCGGATTCGCTGTATTCAAATGCATCCATAGGCAGTCCCCTCTTCATTTGCCGCAAAAACGCGCAATAGTTTTATTCAGCGGGTACAATTAAAATTGTCCGTTGATATAACGCAATTATACCGAACCTGCGGCAAAATAGCAACATATCGGTACGCCCCGCAGGGGTTCAGTCAATTTTGGGGGTTCTTCCCGCCATCACACAGCATCGTACCTCTGCTTCCGGCTTTTGAGGGATTCCGGGAGCGTCATGGCCAGCTGCCCGGATGATCCGGCCCATACCCGCAGCCGATGCGCCGTCCGGATCGCCGACACAGCTTTCCATTCTTACACGCAGCCTTTGTGATCTGCGTGTCACGTTCTCATACTTACGAGGTCTTGATCTCGTTTGCCGCAAAATACCGGCAGCCGCATCCGTGTCTGCCAGTATTTGTGCGTGCATAATATGTCTCATGTGAGTTTTGTCCGAGTGTTTCTGTCGGGCGACGCCCGGCCTTGTCTCGCGTGAAAAAAAGCAGCTGCCACAAAAATAAGCCTTTTCGCTTACTTGTGGCAGCTGTTCTTTGTGCGGTCTTATCTCAATGAATTTATCAGGACGCTTCCATCAATGTGCTGAACTGGTAGATTTTCTGGCTGGACTTTTCGCCGGTCTTCCAGAAGAATTTGCCGGTAAAGCCATATACAATGGCCAGTACAGGGCACAGCCAGCAGAACATGGCAAAGGGCAGATATGACATGGTGGAGACCCCCAAGGTGCCCGCCATATAGGCGCCGCACAGAGACCAAGGAACCAGAGGGCTGATGATCGTGCCGGAGTCCTCCAAGGTGCGGGAGAGGGTCTGGGGCAGGAGGTTTTTCTTCTTGAACTCGCCGATATACATTCTGCCGCCCACCACAATTGCCAAGGTCTGAGATGCCGTTGCCATCAGCAGCGTGTCGCTTTACGCATTTTTCGCCCGGAAAGCAGAAACAGGTATTCTGGCACACTTGTAGATCTCATGGTATCCTATCTCCGTACTTATTAGATTTTATCTCCGACAGGAGCTTTATAAGCTGTGAGCCGATCCATATTGGCATTTCTGGGCGAACAATCGGTTTCGCCTCTCATTTTGCGCTTTGATTTGATTACTCAGATCAAGGCGTTCTTTTTTTGTCCAAATACCGCTTTGGCGGATTTGAGAAATATGTATTTGAAAGGTGGAACAGACAAATGACAGAACGCAAAATCTTCGCAGACAGCTTCAGCCAAAGCTTTACGGAAGCCGGGGAATTCTTTCAATTTCTCAGTGACCGGAAGTCCCGCAGCCAATGGATGACCGCTCCATCCAGAGAACTCCAGTTTGAACCGGTGGAGCGCGGCTCCACGTTTGGAAATCTGTACATGCAGATCTACGACCACAACGGAACCGGTGAGGTTCTTGAAGACACCATGGCAAATACCAGCCTCCTGCTGAAGGTGGATCTGGCGTATTCATCAAAGATAAGTGAAACGATGTCCCAAAGCTCAGAAAAGCTCTGGGACATCGCTATTTTTCACACGTAATAACGTACTAAGCAACTGCACACTTCTAAAAAAGGATTTTAACATTATCTGTCGAAACCGAGGCGGGAAGAAATTACATCGGTTGCCTTTTTCAACAATGGGCAAATTTCGGCATGAATGCGTTGATCATTCATATCATCGAGGTTACCAAATATGCTAACGGAAGCAATAATATTGCCAGAATAATCATGCAGCGGCATAGAGATACACCTTAAGCCCAATTCGCATTCTTGCTCGTCCATACCAAAGCCTTGTCGACGCACCTTATCTAACTCTTTGCGCAACTCGTCGGGTTCCGTAATAGTATATTTCGTATATTTTTTCAGCTCTGTATTGGAAATATACTCATTTAATTGAAAATCGTTATATTGAGAGAGGAGTACTTTTCCGGATCCGGTAGCATGAAGAGGTGCCTGTTTCCCAATTCGTTGCAATGAAGGAGAATTTGGATTATCGATGCAGTCAAGATACATGCACTCATTGTTTTGGTTTACAACAAGACATACACCAAGAGATAGTGAGTTTGCCAAATTATTGATAAAGGGAGTTGTAATATTTCGAAGGCTGAGAAATGACTGCAGATTTTCACTTAAATGGCAGACTCGCCATGTCAGCGCATAACGTGAGGTCTCTGAATCTTGATATATATATTTTGCATCCTGGAGGGCATAAAGATAGCGTGAAACGGTGGCTTGAGTCATATTTACTTTTTTTGCTATTTCCTGCACTCGCATTGGGGTGCGCTGCGCAGCAAGGCATTCCATAATCCGAAGCAATCTAAGAGATGATTGATTGGTCTGACGTTCTGCAGAATTTGACATATTCAAGTCTACCACTCTTTCTTGACATATATTTATAGTATACCGCATTATTTTTGGATGTCAAGCCAAAAATTTGAATAAGCAGTTTTAATTTTGATTATCAAAATTATAATTAAGAATATGATAAAATTTTCCATAAATCGTTTTTCAATATTGACACGCGATAAGTACTGATGTATATTGGAAATGCAAGATTGATCATTTTGCGAAAAGAGGCAGGAAACTCATAGTGTGTAGAAAGAAGGCTTTTATATGGTTGAGAGAAAAAAGTATTGTGTAAATGGCGAATGGAAAGCGTCTAAGACTGACAAATGGATGCCGGTCACCAACTCTAGCACTGGTGAGATTATGGCAGAGGTGCCTTGCTGTACTATTGATGAGGTGGAAGAAGCAATTGCTGCTGCAGAAGCTGCATTCCCCGAATGGTCCAAGATGTCTATTAGCAAACGTACCCAGATGATGTTCAAATGGAGAGACGTTCTGGTAGCGCATCTTGATGAACTAACTCTTCTGTGTTCCAAAGAGCTTGGTAAGACTCTGTCTGAGGCGCGTGGAGATGTTCTCAAGGCAATTGAACCTACAGAACTTGCGTGTGCTACGCCGTTTATTTCTCAGGGAAATGCTTCTCTGCAGGTGACGGCAGGCTTTGACACTGCAACTTACCGGATGCCGTTGGGCGTTGTGGCCGGTATTGTGCCATTTAACTTCCCCGCCATGATTCCTTGGGGCTGGATGGTTCCTCTAGCCATAGCTACCGGCAATACAGTTGTTTTGAAGGCTGCCAGTCTGACTCCACTGACTTCCATGCGGATTTTGGAACTGTTCTATACTGAAGCTAATTTCCCCAAAGGTGTGGTCAATCTTGTTACCTGCAGCCGAAATGAAGCTGAAATTTTCATGACGGATCCCCGAATTAAGGCAGTCACTTTTGTCGGCACCACTGACGTCGGTAAACACATCTATTCTGTTGCTTCTGCAAACGGAAAGCGTGTGCAAGCACAATGCGAAGCAAAAAACCACGCCATGGTTCTGGAAGATGCTGATATTGAAAGCGCTGCCAACGCTATCATCAACGCTACCTATGGCTGTGCGGGTATGCGGTGTATGGCTCTCCCTGTCATTGTTGTCCAAGAGAGTATTGCAAACGAGTTTGTGGCTCTGCTAAAAGAAAAAGCAATGGCAATGAAGGTCGGGTGTGCTTATGACCCCGAGACAAACTTGGGTCCTGTAGTTTCCGCCCAGCATAGAGATAAGGTTTGTGGGTGGATTCAGAAAGGTATCGAAGAAGGTGCAGAGCTGATTTTGGATGGTCGTGATGTTGAGGTTCCCGGCTACGAGAACGGTTACTTTGTTGGACCTACCATTTTCGACCACGTTAAACCTGGTATGACTGTGGGCGATCGTGAGATTTTCGGACCTGTAACTGTGATTAAGAGAGTGAAGGATTTTGAGGAAGGACTGGCAATCATGAATGCCAATCCGTTTGCAAATGGATCTGTCATTTTCACGCAAAGCGGCTACTATGCTCGTGAATTTGAACTTCGCACCGATGGCGGTATGGTCGGAGTCAATGTTGGTATCCCCGTTCCTAGTGCCTACTTCCCCTTCTCTGGCAATAAAGGTTCTTTCTTCGGTGATCAGCATGTTTTGGGGTTGGATGGTGTTCGTTTCTATACTAGGGCCAAAACCGTAACTAAGCACTGGTATGATGAACATTCTCACAAGAAGGCAATGGATACTTGGGAGGGTACCGTTGAACGTATTTAAAGTTCATTCTGCATCAAACGGGACTTTCCCAATAACAATAACTTCATCCATTTCCCGAAATGATTGATTTTCATTAACAGTCAAATTAGTATCCTTTTTTATTTGGTTATAACCATAATTATTGAGATAGGAGAAAAACGCTATGAAGAAAATGATTACATTGATTCTTGCACTTGCTATGTGCCTGACTTGTCTTTCTGGTTGCGGTGCCCAAAAAGAAAAACCTGCTGATCAAAACGATTCTAATATCTCTGCTACTTCTTCTAACCCCATTACCCTGACTTTTGGTCATGGCCAAGCGGAATCTCATAGCTTTCACAAAGCTGCTCTGCATTTCAAAGAATTGATTGAGGATCGCTCCGGTGGAACTATTAAAGTTGATGTGCAGGGCAATGGAGCTTTGGGCGACGAGAAGGAAATGGCCGAAAGTCTGCAATTGGGAGCCATCGACATGTGTGTGGTGGCGGTCGCTACTCTGACTGGATTCGACTCCGAACTGGATATTTTCAATATGCCCTACCTTTTTGATAATCTGAATCAGGTTTACAAGGTCCTTGATGGAGAAATTGGTCAGAGTGCATTTGCCGGACTGGAGAACCAAGGTCTGAAGGTTCTGGGCTTCTTCGACTTGGGCTTCCGGAACATGACCAATAACCTCCGCCCTATTAAGGCTCCTTCTGATTGCACTGGCTTGCGTATGCGAACTTTACAGTCTGCGGTCTGCGTTGAAGGCCTGAATATGTTTGGTATCGATGCTGTTTCTATGAGCTTTGGTGAACTCTTCACAGCACTCCAGACAGGCGCTATTGACGGCCAGGAGAATCCTATCTCTGTTATTGATGCCTCTCAGTTCTATTCCGTCCAGAAGTACCTCTCTCTCACCGAACACATTTACCCTGTTCTCCCCGTTATGATTAGCACCAGCACCTTTAATAATCTGACCTCGGAACAGCAGGCTCTGGTTCTGGAGTGCGTAGCAGATACGGTTACTTTCCAGAGAGAAGCGAATGCTGCAAACTATGATTCTGAGTTGGAAGATCTTACTCAAAACGGCATGAGTGTGAATGAAGTGGACAAGTCTGCCTTTAAGCAAGTTGTTGAGCCTCTGTATGAGAAGTACAATGCTAAGTGGGGAGAAGCAATCGCTGAAATTCAGGCAATGGCCTGATGCGAAACAGGAGGATTCCATGATTTCTGCAATGAAAAAGATTGACAGATGGCTTAACCTCATGTTGGAATGGATCGTGATTGCAATGCTTGTCCTGATGGTCATCGTTGTATCCGCACAATTAGTCTTTCGATGGGCTCATGCCTCGTTGCCTTGGAGCGAAGAACTTTCGCAATACACAATGGTTTGGTGTGCCTTTATCAGTGGTGCACTATGCGTACGCAAAGGCTCTATGGTGGGACTGGACATTATCAATATGATTCTGCCTAAGAACGTAAGCAAAGTAATTTCCGTTCTTGCACTGCTGATCCAGATTGTAATGCTAACACTATTAGCAACATTTGGCTATCGCCTGTCTGCCTCTCTCTGGAATAACACTACCCCTATGCTCAAGTGGTCTATGGGTTTAATGTACGCAGCCATTCCCTTCGGGTTTACCTTGATGACATTAGACTCTGTATTTTACCTATTCGAAAAATTGCTGAAAGGATGGTCTGAAGCCGCATGATCGGTGTGCTATTTATTACATTTGTGATCCTGCTGCTGTTGGGCATCCCAATTGCGTTTGTCCTGGCTGGATCTTCTCTTCTTGCGCTGCTTATTGATGGTTCACTGAATATGGCAATTATCACTCAGCGCATATTTTCTGGCTGTTCGGGGTTTACGTTATTAGCGATTCCTTTCTTTGTGTTAGCCGGGAACCTAATGAGCGCAGGCGGTATGTCTCGACGCCTTATCAATTTTTGCGATGTTTTTTTGGGACATATTCATGGTGGATTAGCCATGGTAGCTGTGGCCGCATGTGCTTTTTTTGCCGCACTCTCTGGATCTAGTGCAGCAACAGCTGCTGCGATTGGTGCTATTATCATACCGGAGATGCTGCAACACAATTATGATAAGAACTTTGCCGCGGCCACTGTTGCTTCCTCTGCAGAGTTGGGAGTCATCATTCCTCCAAGCATCGGGCTTATCATGTACGGAGTTTCTACACAGGAATCGATTGGAGATCTTTTTAAAGCTGGTATCCTTCCCGGCCTTTTTATCGCGATCACACTTATGATAACCGCACATATGATGTGCAAGCGGCAGAATAATGCATCCGTTAAGCCCAAAAGCACATGGATTGAGCGCTGGAATGCATTTAAAGAATCCATTTTTGCGCTTGCAATGCCGGTTATTATTCTGGGCAGTATTTACGGCGGTTTTTGCACTGCAACCGAAGCAGCTGTCATCGCTGTGGTATATGGTTTTATAGTGGGCGTGTTTGTCTATCGCGAGATTAAAATAAAAGATCTTCGTAAAATTTTGCTGGATAGTTGCCTCACATGTGCTACCGTGTTGATCATTATTGGCTGTTCGACCATTTTTGCATGGATCTTAACAAAAGCAAATATTCCCTCACTTGTTGCGAGTGCCTTCCTTCGGATCTCTAGCAGCAAATATATATTCTTGCTTCTTGTAAATGTACTACTCCTTTTGGTTGGCATGTTCTGTGAAGCCGGTGCTGCCATGGTGATTCTTGCTCCTATTTTGGCTCCGGTTGCAGCAAGCTTCGATGTGAATTTGGTCCATTTTGGTATCATTATGATGTCAAATTTGGCTGTAGGAATGGTGTCGCCCCCGGTTGGAGTAAACCTATATGTGGTCTGTGACAGTGCTAAGGTAAAAGTTGAGGGAATGATGAGATATTTAATTATTCACTTTGCAGTGCTTATCGTTGACTTGTTAGTTATTACCTATGTACCTACACTGTCTTTGTTGATTCCAAATCTATTAAAATAGCTTATGGATGAGTAAAACACAAGTTTTACTAGGAACGCTGGACAAGCCAAAGCTGAAAACCTTGCGCCGCTCTCCGAAAGACCGGTTGACGGATACATCCGGAGTGAGCAGAATATCTGGGAAAAATCTGGAAAGGTTATTAACCACCGGAGCCGAGTGTGATGTGATTCTACGGAGCAGAGGGGCTTTGCCCCTCTGCTCACCGTGGACCTCACGGCCGTGACGGTGGTGTTATATCTCCGTGAGAGCAGAGCTCATTTTCCGCGCAAGTGGGGTTCTGTGCTCGAAAGTTATATGCAGTGAGTCGGTTATTGTCCAGATAATTCGCCAAATCTGTGATCTGCGTGAAACCCTCGCATTTCATATCGATAAAAGCACAGATTATGACTTCCTTCGAAAAGCCCCGCCGCCCGGCGCCGCTCTGGCCAGTTAAAGCACAGACCGCTGAAAAGCTTATCACAGAACGCAGTGGCACTTTGGGATGTAAACAATGTCACATCCTGAATGATTTCCTGTCGGTAGATAGCGACCAGCCCCTTTCTGATTGATTTTCTTTACAAACTAATCATACCAAAAGAGGCTCCGCTTTCTATATCAATGGAGTGATTCCAGGCTTCAGCCATGGCCGGAGTCTCTTGCATTCATTACTCTCTTTGAATTTTGCTCATGGCTGGGCTGGAAAAATTATATTAGGAGGTGTTCCTTTTTGAAAATCACAGGAATCTCTGCAATCTGTTTAAAGTATCCATGTAAAACTATAATTGCAGATGGGTGTACTCCTTGCTTGAATCGTATGTCTGTGCTAATTCGTATTGACACAGATACGGAGCTCTATGGAATCGGAGAAGCTGCAACCTTTGGTGGAAATATGCAAGCTATGAAGATTCTGGTGGAGAAGCAGCTTGCTCATCTTCTAATTGGAGAAGATCCTTTGAACATTGAGTTTCTTTGGAATAAAATGGCTTGGAACAACTGGGCCAGTGGCCGGCACGGCATGGTAATGGGAGCTATCAGCGGTATTGACATTGCTCTGTGGGATCTTCTTGGTAAAGCTGCTAATATGCCCCTGTATCAGCTGCTGGGGGCTAATAGCAGCAAAGTTCCTACCTATGCAAGTGCTGGATTTTATGCGGAAAATAAGACCATTGATGACCTGAAGCGTGAGATGGAAAAATATCGCGCCATGGGCTTTACCGCCTATAAAATGAAAATTGGGCGTACGAAGGACTTGGTCAACTCTCCTTTGCGCTATATGAATGGGGGCGACCATACCATCTCCTTTGATGAAGATGTACGCCGCATTGCTGCAGTCCGAGAAGCAATTGGCCCATCTGCTCGGCTGATGGTAGATATGAATTGTACTTGGGACACAGACTCTGTTATTGCAAACAAAGATTTGTTTGACGCGTATAATATATATTGGGTTGAGGAACCTAGCCGAAATGACGATGCACATGGATATGTCAGAATCGCTCAAGCACTGGGAAAAACTCTGGTAGCGGGTATTGAGTCAGAGCAGGGTTTAGGCCGATTCACTGAATTGATTGAAATGGGAGCTTTGGATGTTGTTCAACTCAATATCGGTTGGTCTGGCGGGATCACTGAAAGTCGAAAGATTGCTGCTGTTGCTCTGGCGCACAATAAACTTTTTGCACCGCATACATTCTTCTCAGGTGTATTAAATGCTGCTAATGCGCATTTTGCCGCATCTCTAACAAATGTCCCCTTCATTGAGTATGAACTCAATGAAAATCCCCTCCGTACAGAGCTTTTAAAAGAACCTCTGATTTTGGACTCCGATATGCAGATTCATCTAACGGATAAACCTGGACTCGGGATTGATGTAGATTGGGAGCAAGTTGATAAGTATTTTTGCAAGGATTGAACCTGAATTGGCCCCGCCAGATACCGCTAATGTGATGCCTGGCGGAGCCTTTGAAAATGCTTGCTCGGTAGTATTTTAAAGGAAATGAGGAGTCTTTGCCTATGTATTCCATTATTGATAATAGCATTGCAAAACGTTTGCGAGAAAAGGGGAAAGTATGCGCTGCTTGGGCACAGCTTGGAAGTAATGTCAGTTCTGAGATTTTAGCTGAGGCTGGATTTGATGCATTGATTATTGATGCTGAACATGCTCCGACAACCACTCCCCTCTTTATTGGAATGATGCAATCATTAAAGGGAACCCCCTGTATCCCTATTGTTCGCGTTGCTTGGAATGACATGGTTCTCGTGAAGCAGGCATTAGATTGCGGTGCAGCGGGTGTCCACATTCCTTATGTATCCACCCGTGAAGAAGCCGAATATGCGGTAAAAAGCTGTCGGTATCCTATGGAGGGATTTCGTGGGATTGCTAGCAGTCATCGAGCCGTTTGCTATGGTATGAACAAGTCTAGCTATTATAAAGGTGCCAACCAGGATATAATCTGCATGATTGCCATCGAAACCCCTGAAGGAGTCAATAATATTGAAGAAATTGTAAAAGTTGATGGATTGGATGGCATATTCATCGGGCCGACAGATCTATCAACCTCAATGGGATATATGGCGACGCCACAAGAACCCAAAGTGCAGGAAGCTATTAGAAAGATTGAAAACATTGTTATCCCTTCAAATAAATTTCTTGGAACTGTAGCATCTAGTATGGCAGAGGCCATCGAATTGTATGAGCGCGGTTATAATCTATTATATGTTCTTTCAGACAGCACTGGTCTTGCAGCACTCGCTCAATCCACGGTTAGAGAATTCCAAAACTATATCTCCAAAACGCATTAAATAATTCTGATATTTTGTTTGTTCGCACCGTGGCCTCATTCTACACTTCTGTGTGCATTGGACCGCATCTTTGATGAAGCTGCGGGGCTAGAGTTTCCGCGGGAAGAAGCTGGATACATTTTCTGTGCAGACTGGCAAAGTAATGGCCGTTGAGCTGCTGGCTGACCAGCAAGAATAATATTTATTTGCCAATCTATGTTGCTGGCACTCTGAAATTCTATCAATTGGCTTCAGGTTTTCCGGCAAAAAGGGGTTTGTTTCGTCCCGGGCTGTGGGGCCTAGGATCTTGCGGTAATTGATCATCTTGTAGATATTTACATTGCAAAATACGGATGCTCATTGCCCTGCGGCGGGTCACATGACCCGCCAGCCCCTCGTTTTATATGCGCCCCGGATTGACGCGCACCGCCCCAACATGACAGTAACGGAACGTTTCACAACGTTCCGTTACGCTTATCCTCCCCGGCCTTTCGGCCGGGGAGGATCCTTATAAGAGGTCTTGATCTCGTTTTTCGCAAAAATAATGGCAGGCACGAATGTGCCTGCCATTATTGATGCGGTTCGGTCTTTCCCAGCTTACTTCATGTAGCGATACAGGAACGCGGCGATCTGCGCACGGGTGCAGGTGGTGTTGGGATCGAACTTGCCGCCGCCCACGCCAGTGGTGATGCCGTTTTCGATGGCCCATGCCACGGCCTGCGCGTAGTAGCTGTCAGCGGAAACGTCGGTAAACGTGGCCGCACCGCCCGCCGCAGGCTGGCCCTCGGCCCGCCACAGCATCGTCACCATCTGGGCGCGGTTGATGTCGGCGTTGGGGTTTGCGCCGTCGGAAATGCCCTTGGCCTTGGCCCAATTCTGAGCGTTTTCGTACCAAGTATTGCCGCCGTTCAGATTTGCGTCATTCTGCCGTGCCAAAATCGTCCACAGCTGGGCGCGGGTGGTGGAGGCGTTGGGGGCGTAGATGGAATCGTTCATGCCGTTCACCAGCCCACGGGCACTGACGAAGTCGATGGCGTCCTTGGCCCAGTGGGCGCGGGTGTCGATGAAGTCCTTGGAATTGTCCACGATCTTCACGGTCGCGCCGCCGTTGACGGTGAGCTGGATGCCGTCCTCGGTGGGCAGGGAGTTCTTGACGATCTCCTCGGTGCCGTCCGCGTGGACGAGGATCGCCACAGTGCCGGGCTTCACGTTGATGACAGGAATTTCCACCTTGGTCTCGCCTGCGCCCTTGGGAAGCTCGATGCTCACCGTGGGGGCGGTGCTGGAATCACGGGAAGCCTTGACCTCCACAGGAGCCTTCACCGCCTCGCCGTTCTTCTTCGCGTCCTCGATGGCCTTGTTGCTCAAGGCAGTTTTCGCCTCGGTCTGGCCGTTCTTGTCGGTCTTCACCGTGCCGGTGGAGCCGTCAGCGGCCTTGCTCTCGGTGACGGAACTGCCGTCAGGCTTGGTCTCGGTCTTGGAAACAGAACCGTCCTTGCCGGTGGTGGTCTCGATCACCGTGCCGTCCTTCTTGGTCTCAGTCTTGGTGGTGGAGCCGTCGGCATGGTTCTTCGTCTCCGTCTTGATGATCGGATTGTTGTCGGAGCTGCCGGAGGAAGAGCCGCCGCCACCGCTGTGGGAAACGGTGTAGAGGGTGATAGCGCCGCTGGCTTCGTTATAGTGTTCAGCGTCCGTGGGGACAAAGCGCCAGCGGTAGGCCGTGTTGTCCTTGACTTCAGCGCTCACGTCCAGCTCCACGCCGTTCTCGTCCACCCACTGCACCGTGCCCTCCGGCCAGGCTTCATTGACTGCCAAGGCCGCATCGGCAAGTGTCTTGCCGGAAGCGTTGATGGCGGTGTACTTGGGCGCGCCGGTGGGGGTGGCCTTAATGACCTTGATCGTCACCGTATCAGTGATTTCCGCATAGACATCGGTATTTTCGGGCGTAAACTTCCACTCTGCCTCAAAATCGTTCATGTCACTCGGCGTTGTGGCAGAATTCGTCCATGCAAACGTGCCCTTGACCTCGGTATCGCCGTCCTTCATTGCGCCGGAGAGGGTGATGGTGCTAAGCTGTTCGCCCCAAGCCAGCGTGTTCTTGCTCAGGGTGGGCGTACCGGTGGGGACGATCTTGTTGGTAGCATTGACGTTGATGGTCAGGTCGAAATCGACAATATTACCGGAAGTCACCTTCACCGTGACCGTGCCGATGTTGCTTTCCGTGCTCGTTTCCACGGCCTGGATCGGCAAAATCAGCTTGCCGTCCTTGACTTCCGCGCTCCCCTTCGCTGCATCGTAATATCCGCCGTTGATGCTGACCGTATCCAGCGCATACGTTACCTTGCCGTATTCCTTGGGGCTTTCCAATTTCGGCAGCAGCTTGCTCAGATCGAGCGTATACACTCCGGCATGATCGTTCGCAACGTTCAGTTCCCCGGCTTCGGGCGAGGAAGAGAGGAATGCCTCGCGGGTAGAGACCGACACTTCCTTCACCGTCATCTCCGATGTTCCGTCTTCAAAAACGAAGTTCGCCGCAGTCTGCCCGGGGCGCGGCTTCAGCTTGATCGTAAAGCTCGCCGTTGTATCTCCCGCCTCGGCGGAACCGAGCTTTACGTTGCTGACCTCGAAATCCTCCGCGCCCAGCCGTATCGTGCATCCACTTTGGTCGGAGCCCAAGGACGGATTTTTAGAATTTCTATTCTCTAAATTCTCTACAAAGCGCCCCAGTCCAATAAGCTCTTCAGCGCTCAAATTCGTCGTGCCGTCGTAATCCCGGTCAATGCGGGCAACGTCAAGGCCCTTTGAAAGCGTATACGGCTTGATCTCCCATTGGTGCGTCGCCGTGCCCGTATAGTTTCCCTTGCCTTCAATGGTCAGCGTATACGTTCCGGCCCATTTCGCCATGTTTCCTCCTGTAATGGTGTAATCCGAACCCTCCGTCAGCTTTCGTTCATTGCAGGATACCTCAAAGAGATAGCTCAACTCCGTAGGAGAAGCAGTGCTGCCGCCATACGGCGTAAATACGAATGTGCCCTTGCCGTCTCCGATATTGCCCATGGCTCCCCAACCATCTGCCACCTGCTTAAATACCACGGCTTCCTGACTGAGGTCGGCAGGCACG
>OGNV01001253.1_pt1 | contig 17185 bp, 13 predicted proteins | sample 1573561 | NCBI WGS metagenome assembly OGNV01 (sample SAMEA2581892, study PRJEB24529) | metagenome | biome: Human gut stool | place: China | collected 2011
TAAGTCGAGGGAATTTCCCCCGACTTATTTTTTCGTGCCCTGTACCGTCCGGCCTGCCCCATAGGTCACATTGTGTATCTATGAACATGAACCCTTGAGATTACAGGGTTTTGTGTGGCGGAGAAGGAGGGATTCGAAATTTCAAAGAGGTGTAAAATAGAGAAAATGCGCGTAAAAGAATGCAGTGTTTTCAACAGTTTGCGGGTTTTCCTGTAAAATACGGTAAGCTGTTATAAAAGCTGTTAGGGGTAAATTTAGGGGTAGAAATCAGCCCCATATTCTGGCTTCGGAACAGCGTAAAAAGTTGCATTTTGTCGTTCTTTATGATATGCTCACCGTGGCGCTACCAGTTAACGGCGGCGGTTTGTCCCCCATTTCCGGGGGTAACTTCTTGCCCCCTGATCTTGCGAAAGGGGGGCTGCTCATGAGTACATCCGAAGTTCTTCAACTTTGCCTTGTCATCATCGGTATTTGCAGCCTGTTCATTCAGGCAAAAAAGAAGTAACCGCCCAGCCTCCAAGCAAGCGGTTACTTCTTAACCAAGCGGGGGGCTAACCGTCTGCCGGTAGCGCCTCTTTCTATTTTCATTATAGCGATTTCTTTCGTGATGTCAAGTTTCGCTTTGCATAGAACAGTTCCCCGCCGAGTGGCGGGGAACTGCTCATTTTATAGGGATTTATTTGCCCTGATAGGCACGATACAGGAACGTGACGATTTGTGCACGGGTGCAGCCATCGACGGGGCTGAACGTGGTAGCGGACGTGCCGTTGGTCACGCCGTTCTCCACTGCCCATGCCACAGCGCCAGCGCAGAAGGAATCAGCCGCCACATCAGTAAAGCCGTTGACCGTGCTGGGAGCCGTGCCCATCGTGCGATACAGGAAAGTCACGCTCTGCCCACGGGTGCAGGTATTGTTGACGCCGAAAGTACCGTCAGCCAAACCGTTGGTAATGCCGTTTTCCAGCGCCCATGCCACAGCGTTATAGCTGTAGCTGCCGGGTAGCACATCGGCAGGAACCGTGGCAGTTCCCTGGGGAGCGGGAGAGCCAGCGGCACGCCACAGGAACGTAACAATCTGCCCACGGGTGCAGGGGTCATTGGAACCGAACAGACCGTTATCCTTGCCGTTGGTAATGCCATTCTTCACAGCCCATTCCACAGCCTTTGCATAATAGGCGTCCGTGGGGACATCGGCAAAGGTGGAAGCCGCCTGCTCCTCGACAAACTCTGCGGAAACAGTGACCTTAGATGCAGGCATGGTGAAGGTGTATTTGCCATTGCCCTTGTCGGTGAGCTTGAGCTTATTTCCGCTGGCGTCCTTCACGGTAATGGTGTCCAGTTCGTAGCCCTTGTCGGGGGTCACAGTGATGGTCACGGTGTCACCCTTCTTGGCATTCTTGGGGCTGACGGTCACATCACCGTTCTTCGTGCTGGGAGCAGATACAGCGTAGCTGTTAGAGCTGGAAGAGCCAGAAGAAGACCCGCTGCTCTTCCTGGGCGTTACAATGCTGAACGTCAGATCCGGATAACCCGTTGCTTTTACAACCACGCTGTATGTCGCTCCATCACCCTTGGTGAAAGGCGTTGCGGTCATATTAACAGCGCCGTTGTCCTGAATAATCTTTACGGCGTTTTTCCCGGAAGCCGCGTAGTCTGTTCCGTCAACAGATACCGTAGAAATCGCGTTCAGATAGGCAGCAAACTGCTCGTCCGTAATTTCATCAGACGCTTTGACAAGGGCCTTCCCCGCCGCGTCATATTTGGCATAAACATCCGATGTTTTCAGTTCAAACGTCGTGGAAACCGGCGCATACTTTCCGTCACCGTCACTGACCGTCAGTGTGTAAACGCCGAAAGCGGGTGTTCCCTCCCAGGTCAGTTTTCCATCGGCAACGGTGAACTTGAATTCACTGAGGTCTTCATCGCCCTTTGTCACGGCGTAACTCGACACAAAACCCTCCGGCAGACCTGCCGTAGTAACCGTCGTTTCCATTGCGGTGTTTCCTGCGTCGGCAACGGAAACGGACGCGCCTCTGGAGCTGTAGGGAACCGTGATATTGGTGCTGATGTAACGGGCAGTTCCGTCATTCAAATAATAGGTGATTCTATCAATGGTCTGTCCTTGAAGCGCCGCATAGATTCCCGTATCGTCAAAGCCCAGTTCAGTGCCCCGCCAGATTTCCGACACATGGCGTAGGCCATACACGTTATGATCTGTAGTACGCAGTGTTACAGCGGAAACATTATCTGTTTTAATCTCCGCAGCGCCGCTGATCGCAAGTTCATAGTAGGTATGGCGGCCGCCGGTAGACAACTCCGCAGTACTTTCGGTAAACTCCTGCGGTCTTGCCGTAGATGCACCAAAGGACACTTCTTCTCCGCCGATGCTCAATGTCTTAAAAGAAGTCGGAAGTTCCGTAATTGGCAAAATGTAATAGGAATAAGAGGGACGCTCAAACAGAACTTCTCTACCACGATACGTTGTTTCCGTAGTCTGTCCGCGCAGATTTACCGAGATTGTCACCTCGTCACTGTCTGTCACCTGTGTAAACCCGTTCAATATGGACATATCATCCACCTTTACAGGGTAAATAACACCGGAAATGTCAGACCCGTCCTGATTGACATGGTAGGAACCAGCAGCCAGCGTGCTTCTGGTCTTGTTCAATGTGGCAGAAGAAACGGCATCGACCGGAGCCGCTGTTTCGCCCAAATTCTTCTCCGCAGCATAGAATGCTTGATAAGGAATATTCATCAAAACATAGGTAGAAACCGATGTATTGGTAAAGGTGACCCCTTCTTCAGGATAACGAAGTCCGTTTCCCGTCATCGTGCAGTTTTCAAACGTCACTTCAGCACCGTCTTCAATCGTAACAGCGCCTTTGAACGTGCTGTCTTTGAAACAGACCTTTGCGCCGCTTTGGACCAGAACGTTGACATCCGGCGTGGATTTTCCGTTGCCGAAGTTTATTTTTTCAACCGTTACATCAATTCCCGTGGGGAACGTAATACATGTGTTTTCCCCGGAACCATGAGATGTGATAATATCGACATTTTTGAGCGTACTGCCGCTACTACTGTATTTTCCGGAAGAAATGCTCTTGACAGTGGCAGGAACCATAAAGCCTGTTGTCTGTCCCTCACCGCCAATATAAGTGGTTGCACGGAAAATCATCTGCTCAACCTGGCTCATTTTTTCAGTGGTGGCATAAGTTTCCTGAATCGTGTCAAATCCGCTAGTAGGACCGACATAAGCCTTGTTATAATCCTTTTCCTGTTCAAATGCTTCTCCAAGACCCTCTTTGATTGCATTGATTGCCTTTGTAGCACCAGAAACTGCGTCAATATTTGTGACGTTGTTATAGGTAGCGTCCTTACCAATCAACTGTTCGCACACACCAGGCTGTTTTTTTGCCACATTGCCATTTAAAGCTTTATTCAAATACGTTTTATTAGAATATGAACCACTGCCAGTGATTTCTGTAATTTTTCCATCTGTAACTGTAATAGTTAATAAAATATGGTCTTTACGGGTTTTCTGTGTTGCAATACTAAAGTATGTGCCATCTTTAATCACCTCGTCACCAGTAACGGCATAGGCCTGTGTTGGTATAATACCCAGAAGAAGGGTCATACTCAGCAAGGATGAAAATAATTTGATTCGTTTCCGTTTCATGTTGTTCCTCCCTGAATGTCTATTATGCAGTTAGACGTATCTAACTGCCGTGCATGAAAAGGAAGAATTTGTCGCATTCAATAGCCCTGCGGTTAGATTACACTAACTCAACTAAATAAATAAACTCATCCCTATAGGGATGAGTAGAGGACGCGTCCTCTACTATACATATTTTGCCAAATTAATTAGTCATATCTAACTTGGCGACTCACTAAAAGCCAACATACCTTTTCGGCAGTTAGTATATTGCAACGGGAATGCTTTGTCAAGTTCTTTTTTCTTTTCTCCTAAAGCAAAGTCTGATAGGAAAGAACCGATGCTTCCGCTGGTGTCTGCAATTGGCTGACCCGGTGGGTCCCTAAAGCTTTGCGTCCCCGCCTTGTAGCTGGTTTGCCAGTATCTTGCCTTTGATTAATCATGTTTTCAGTGTTAGGCAAGGGGCTTTTGTAAAATATGGCTGTAATTAGGCGTATTTTTGAAGATGCACATTCAAAAAGTAAATTATTATAATAAGGTGTTGTGTTTACAAGAAGCTGGAACACACATTCGGAAACCGTAGCATGATATGTTGTGACATTTATAGCGGCGTTATGTCGTATCATATTGCTCCTTTAGCCGGATTTCTCTTATGCCATATTTTTATTTTTTTGACAACTGCTTTTATAACTATTTTTTTGACTATAAGATAGTATTTCGTTTATTTTATAAAAACTGAGAACTTTTTGCTTGACTTTCAAATATAGCTGTGCTATTATAGTTACAGCAAGAGGATATACCAATTCCAAGTTTGAGTTTTGGGAAAGGTAGGTGAGATTCCTGCCTTGAATGTCAAGGGTGGCTCCTTTGATATTTAATCCATTGTGAACGATTTATTCGCAGAAAGCGACCCTTCCTGATTCGCTGATGTCATCCGCCACGAGAATCAGAAAGGCAACAGGGCGGAAAAAGGGTCATAAATCGTCCCTATACTGGGCAAGTCCGTCTCGGGTGCGAGCGTCCCAGCGCCATGCAAATAGGATTATTATACCTATTTGCATGGCGCTGGGGCGCTTTTTTTGTTGCTATTTTTAGGTTTTATACAAGGAGGTCTAAAAAAATATGGAAAACAAAATGCTGCTGTCGATTTCGGAAGCGGCAGCTACGTTGGGCATCTCCCGTCCCACAGTTTACCAGCTGATTCATGCTGATGATGGATTTCCGATTATTCGGGTGGGAGGGCGAGTGTTGATTCCCGTAAAGCAGTTACGGGAGTGGCTGGACGAGCGGATTTCTGGAGAATGAGAGGTAGAATTATGGCAATCAAGTATTTTTGTGCATACGATAGCTATCTGGAAGGCATGGACGAATTAAGCGATGAAGCCTGCGGGAGGTTGTTCCGGGCATGCCTCCTGTATAACCGGGACGGGACGGTGACACCTTTACCCGGTGATGAAAAAATTATCTTTCCGATGATCAAGAGCCAAATCGATCGCGACCGCGAAAAGTATGAAGCCCGCTGCGAGCAAAATCGGCGGAACCGGCAGGCGGGTATTCGCAAGCAGGAAGCAACGACTGTCAAAAATCGTGACCAAGGAGAAGGAGAAGAATATAAAAATGGAGAAAGAAAAGGAGAAAGAAGCGGAACGCTTGATGGCGGCCTTGCAGCGCCTCAGAAAAAATATCCGCAGAGCGGAAGCGGAATCGGACACAAGCTCTGATTCCTGCCCGCGCTGTGGAGGAACTGGACATATTGTCTGGCAAGGTGCCAACGGCGAGCGGTTCAGCAAACCATGTACCTGCGCGATTATTGCCGAAACTCAGCGGCAGATTGCAAAGTCGGGATTGTCTGATTTATTTGACAAATGTACGTTTGAACGTTTTCAAGTATGTGAGCCTTGGCAGGCCAAGCTCAAGTCGGCTGCCCAGATATTTGCATCCGCAACTACTGATGGGTGGTTTTTCATTGGCGGTGCGTCGGGGTGCGGTAAAACGCACCTCTGCACCGCGGCCTGCGGCCTACTGCTCAAACGTGGAATGCGAATGAAGTATTTTCAATGGCGGGCAGATGCACCTCGACTGAAATCCCTTGTAAATGATGCAGAGGCATACCAACGCGAAATGGAACCCTTGAAAAAGGTTAAAGTACTCTACATTGATGATTTTTTTAAGGGGAGCGTTACGAGTGGGGATATAAATCTGGCTTTTGAACTGCTCAATAGTCGATATATTTCACCGGATAAAATTACGATTATATCCAGTGAATTGACTATTGAACAGATTTTGAAATACGATGCTGCCATCGGAGGCCGTATTGCGGAGCGGGCCGGAGAGTACATTTTCACTGTTGAGGACAAGCCTAATTGGAGGCTGTTCGGAGCAGAAAACTGATACGGACAGACAGCGCATTCCATAGCCCCGCGTCGCGCGTTCATTTGCGCCAGGTTGCCACCGAAAAATGTGTGCTGGCAAGGGGCGGGCGGCTGTGGTTCCGGCTTTCCACCCGGAACCACAGCCGCCCTACATGGGACAACCAGCACATATTTTCTATGAAGTAGGGCGGCAATGTGACGAAGGGCAATCAGAACGCGCGTCGCGCGTAGAAAGGTGGTAACTTATGGAAATGATTTCAGATAGAGAACATATCCTGCTGGCAGTGATTGACCGACTGCGAATTATACGGGCGACGGATGCTGCATGGCTGGGTGGATACACCGATTATACCTACTGCCGAAAGTGTCTGCGGAAACTCTGCGATATGGGGCTGCTCCAAATCTGCCGGGATTCTGCTGGGTCCAACTGCTACTATCTCTCCGGGCGGGGGCTGGCGGTGCTGGGAAAGCAGACCAGCCACACCTATGAGGTGTCCGCTACGACCCATCATGCTCTGGTAGTCGGTCGGGTCTGTGCGTGGCTCAGACACACTGAGGGAGCCTCTCCCGGTGAGCTGCTGACGGATTCTGTATTGCGGAGCAAGGGAGACAAGCAGCGTCACCGCCCTGACATTGTGTTCCGTGGTCATGCTTATGAAATCGAGTTGAATCACAAGCCGCTTTCCCTGCTGGAAAAGAACATCCGGGACAACAACAGTTATCAACAACAGGTATGGGTTACACCGGACAATCGACTGAGTATCGCCAGAAATCTGAATAACTGCGCGCAGAGAGTCGGTGTCCGGATTCAGACAATTCCTCTTGCGGAAATCGAGAAACAGGTTGCAACGGCGGACATTCACAAAAACAAAAGAGATACAGGCACATGGGATGAAATTGAAAGTGTAGTTTCAATGCCTGAAACACATTCCATGTCTAAGTATACATCGTACTTCAAAAAATAAAGGAGATACCTTATGAAGAACATTTATTTACGGCAGCGAATCGCGGCAATTCTGCCGTGGGCAATCACCGCTTCTTTCCTGATGGCTCCGGCAGCAACCGCAGTTATGTTGGGTATTTACAGCTATGCTAAAAAGCGCCCGGAGGTGCGTGTGATGTATCAGGTCACACTGTTTGGGCTGACGATGATGGTAGTCGTTGCAAATGGTATCATGATTCATTATTTGAGCGTGGAACGCCTGCTTGCGCTCGCACCGTCTACGGTAATTAGCTGGATTTTTACTCCATCGCTGCCTGCGCTATTGATTCCATCCATAACTATGACTGCGCTGGTAACGATAGGAGCCACACCTGCGGATGCAGTTCTTCTGGAAGGCTCCAAGACTTCACGGCTTCCAGAAACTACTAAGGTTGACAATCACAACTCAAGCCATATTTTTGTGGCGGGAACCACTGGCTCCGGAAAGACCACCTATCTGCTGAACTACATATTGCTGACGATACAGCAGAGTGACGAGGTGTATATCCTGTCTGGCAAAAACGGGACTAATGACAGCAGGAGCCTGCTTAATGTAACGCGGCGAATCGCCGCCCGCTACGGACGAACGATGTATACGGTAAGCCTCAATGCAGAGGAAGAGAGCCGACAGCCGTACAACCCTTTGAATGGAATGTCACCAACCGAAGCGGCGGATGCACTGGTGGAGATTTCAGAGTATACGGAGCCGCATTATAAAGCCTGCACCTCTGCATGGATTAAGGCGGTATGCGAAGGTTTGTGTGCGGCGGAAATCCCTCTATCTATTGCGGCGATTTGTGACTTTTATGATTACGAGGACTTCATGCAGCTGCTGGCAATGCTTGTGGAAAGCGGAAAAATCTCAAAGGAAAAGCAGCAGGAATACTGGAAATTGAAAGGTATCGCACAGGAAGCAGCCCTGTCCAAGAGCCGCTATGTGGATTTGCTGCTGGGGGATGGTGCATCCTTTTTCGGAGGTCCGGAGCGCAAAGGTATCAACGCATCCATGGCGCGTGACGAGGAAGCGATTTTCTTTGCGGATTTGGATTCTTTCCGATACACCGATTACACAGGGGCAATTGGCAAGCTGTTTATTCATGACGTGCGGCACATGATTGCAACACAGCGCCCGGATGGATGGCGTCGTGTCATCATCATGGACGAGTTGGGGGCGTATGCAACAGAGCAGCTTATGCCGATTTTTGCACAGGCACGAAGTCAGGGCTTCCAGATCATCGTGGCAACGCAGTCAATTGCCGACCTGTCTGCCGTATCCGAATCGTTTGCAGAAAGGGTGCTGGAAAACTGCGGTCAATATGTGGTTATGCGGCTTAATTCAGCAGCGGACGCAGAAACAATGGCAAATATCATCGGGACGAAAGCAAGCGTGGAAACCACGCACAAATCTGCCGGGATTCTGCTGGATGCAGACGGAGCAGGAACGAAAAAGGTAGTCAGGGAATACAAGGTATCGCCTGATACGATTAAGGAGCTGCCGCCGCTCCATGCCATTCTTTATGATAAGCAGGAGCCTGTCGACATCAAAATGTTAAAAGTCCCGTTCATCGAGTTTTGAGGACGGGAGAATAAGGTGTCCCTACGGGACGGTGCAGCACACATCATTACAAGTCAAGGTCGGGTTGTATTTTTCATGCTGAAAAATCTCCACGCCTTTCCCCTTGACTTGTAAGGAAGTGTGCATCGCGGGGTAATCAAGCGATCTCGCGAGCGAGTTCGCTGCGCACACTCTATATGATGGGAGACACCGCTATGAAGGAAACAACAAAAATGAGCCGGGCAGTCAGCCAGTTAGAACACATCTACAACAATTTGAATACGGACTTCTTTTCCGGGGCATTGCCGATTCCAATTATTACGGTTCAGAGCAAACCAGGGACCTATGGACACTGCACGACCGCCAAGGTATGGCGGCGCAAGGATGATGGAGCCTTTGAACTCAACATTGCCGCCGAGGTCTTGAATTACCCCATTGAAGAAACGTTAGACACCATGCTCCATGAAATGGTCCACCTCTACTGCCGGGAAAACGGCATTAAGGAGGTCAGCAGAGGGGGCAAGTACCATAACGGCAAATTCAAGGCAGTTGCGGAAGCCCACGGATTGACTTGTGTGCCATGTGGACAGTACGGCTGGAACACCACGCCGAATGATGGCTTAGTTGAATATGCACTTTCAAAAAACTGGTCTGAAATCAAGATAGGGCGCAGCAGCCTGCCACCCTTCATTCGTACCGGAGCTGCCGGGGGAACAGCCCAAGCGGGAGCCAATACCGCACCGGGAGGCAAACGCCCCAGCAGCACCCGCAAGCTGATTTGCCCCAAATGCGGGCAGTCCGTCCGGGCAACTAAGACGGTCAATATCCTTTGCGGGGATTGCCTTTTGAAAATGCTGGAAGTCTAAGGAGGGAAGATAATCATGCCAAGACGGGCAACAACAAGAAACGCGCAAGGCGCTGGCTCCATCCGCCAGCGCCCCGATGGAACGTGGGAGGCGCGTATTACGATTGGGATGGACCCCGGAACGGGAAAGCCGGACAGAAAAAGCGTGTACGGGAAAACCCAAGCCGAGGTCCGCAGGAAAATGACGAGTATTCAGGTAGCTGTTGACAACGGCACCTATCAGGAGCCGGACAAAACAACCGTTTCGGAATGGCTGGATGATTGGATGGAAACCTTCTGTGCGGCCAAAGTCAAGCCGCTGACATACAGCAGCTATGAAACAGCGATTCGGACCCATATCAAGCCAGCTATCGGAGCCTTGAAGGTACAGGCAGTAAAGGGCATCCATATTCAAAAGCTGTATAACGCTATGATTGCTTCCGGTTCCTCTGCAAAGACGGTAAAGAATATTTCCGCCATTCTACACAAAGCATTTTCTATGGCAAAAAAACAGGGAATGCTTCAGATGAATCCGTGTGAAGCCGCAGAGGTTCCCAAGGTGATACAAAGGGAAATCAAACCCCTGACGGATGCAGAAATCCCTTTGTTCTTAAAAGCAATAGAGGATAATCCCATGAGAAACGCCTATGCACTGTGCCTGTTTGCAGGGCTGCGGGAGGGGGAATGCTTGGGGCTGTCGTGGGACCAGGTCGATTTTGAGAGAAAAAAGCTCACCATCAGCCAGCAGCTTCAACGCGAGAAGAAAAAGAACGGAAAATATTACATCGCTCCGACCACTAAGAACGGAAAGGTTCGGAAAATCGTACCGCCGGACATTGCCTTTCAGTATTTGAGGGCAGAGAGGGCGCGGCAGGCGGAAAACAGACTGCTTGCAGGCGAACTGTGGAACAACCCGCACAATCTTGTGTTTACAACGGAAATCGGAGAAAACCTTGCAATTTCAACATTCTATAAGACGTTCAAGAAGATCGTTGCCGAAATTGGGCGTCCGGATGCAAGACCACACGATTTGCGGCATACGGCGGCTACGATTGCAATTGCCTCCGGCGCAGACGTCAAGAGCGTACAGGACCTGCTGGGTCATGCCACTGCCAGCTTTACACTGAATGTATACACCCATACCAGTGACCAGATGAAGAAGGACACTGCCGCCCGGATGCAGAACTACTATGACAATTTAGGTCAAAAGAAGGCATAAAAAAATTCCGTCAGAAATAATTTTTCTGGCGGAATTTTTTGTGGAAATGTGCTTTAGGGGTAAACTTAGGGGTAGTGGTTTTGGGCACTACTCGAAATCAGAACTTTTTGAGCATAAAACAGCGGAAAACTAAAAGAAAACGTTCTATTTGATAACAAATAGAACGTTTTCTTTGGCAAGTGGCTTCAATTCGGATATTTTGTTTCAGCCGTTTCCGCCATCAATCGGTCGAAGTCACTCTGATAATTTTTGTCCTGAATGATATTGATAGGTTTTCCGTTGTCAGCAACTTGTGTAAATTTTGCACGAGTTTCTTTTTCTGCCAGCTCCCCATCCTGAAAGATGTTCTTGAGGTGCTTGGTCACTACGCTTCGGTCTACATCAAAAAGCTGTGCGATCCCATCCTGAGTCAGCCAGACCTCGCCATCCTGCACACGGACTTCAATACTGTCGTCACCGGCATCCTTAGTGAAAACGAGGAAATCGACTGTACTGTTACGAATGGCTTTTCTGTTTTTTTCGTGTTCATTCCCTCGTATGATGATGGCCGGTTATTTCACGCAGCAACCCCTGACATCCCGCCAGCACATCCTGCCACGTCGCCTCGAAATCGCCGGTGTACCACGGGTCGGCTACATCGCAGGGATGGTCGGTATAGTCCATCAGGAGGTGCAGTTTTCCGGCAAAATCGCCGCCGCAGATGCAGTGCATATTCCGCAGGTTTGCGCTGTCCGTGCCGATTAGGAGATCGTATTTTTCGTAGTCGGCATTGGTGAGCTGCCGCGCCGCATGGCCGTCGCAGGAGATTCCATGCTCCGCCAGCTTGCGCCGCACCGGGGGATAGACCGGGTTGCCGATCTCCTCCCGGCTGGTGGCCGCCGATTCGATATGGAACTCTGACACCAGCCCCGCTTTCTTCACCAAGTCCTTCATCACGAACTCGGCCATGGGGCTGCGGCAGATATTTCCATGACACACAAAGAGTATCTTCTTCATCGCTCTCGCTCTCCCGCGTTGCTTCTTTTTCCTCAGTATAGCAGGAAATCGCTTGCTCGTCGAGAGAAGAATGCAGCCACGCCTGAGATTCTATGGCGGCCAGCAGTTTTGCTTTCTTCCAGCCGAAGTGCAACACGGCTCGGATGTACCACGCCCGTTCCTCGTTGCTGCCGCACCTCTCTAAAATCGCCACATTTTGCGTCCAGCCGAGGTGCATCGCCAGCCGCATGATTTCAGGGGATTCCTCGTAGGCTGCGTAAAACGCCCGCATCCGGCGCAGATTGCGGGGAGAGAAGCCCTCGGCTGCGGGATAGGCCGCTTGCAGGTATTCCGACGCCGCGACAGCCGCGCCTTTCTCCACTCTGCCGCTGACCAGCCGACCAATTTCACAGTACATTTCCATCTGCGGGAGCTGCGCCGCCATAAGCGTGTCCAGTGTGGTGAACATGGTGACGTAATCTGTGGGTTTGCGAATGTTCATTGGCTTTCTCCTTTCCGACGCGGCGCGCCTGATCAACGCTCAAAGCAGAGAAAAGCACGGGGACCGCCGTGTTTTTCTCTGCTTTGATCTGTTTCAGATGACTCGCACGATCTGCTCCCACAGCAGAATGTGCTTTTCATCAATGGCTTTGTTGTCATGATAATGGCCGAACAGCCAGTAGTGGTATTTTGATCTTTCCCGCACCTCCTGCAAGAAGTCCGTGAGCCGGTCTGCCTCGTTGTGGCGGCTCCCCATGAGGGCAATGCTGGTGGGGGCGCAGTGGGTGATGATGTAGTCCACCTGCCAGCCGACCGCGTCGAGGTTTCGCCGCGCCTCGGCGTATTCCTCATCGGAGGGCAGCTCCTGCGCCCACCATGAGATATGGTTGACGCGGTATCTCGCTCTGGGCTTGCGCTGGAGCATCATGAGCCTTCGCTCAAAATCCGGGGCATCCGGTTCCAGAATCCCATCCTCAATATCGTGGCTTTTTGCGCCGCCCATGGTGAAGAAGCGGTAACTCTCCAGCTCGAAGATCTGACCGCGCATCAGGTGCAGCACGTGAGACCGAACGCAATGCACCTTGCCGCCGCGCCACTCCGCTACGGGGTATCTCGCCAGCGCGTCATAGTTTTCATGGTTGCCGCAGACGAATACCAGCGTGAAGGGCAGGCGTTCCAGCCAGTCCAGCGTTTCATCGTCGCGGCTGTCGCCAAACCACACGCCGCCGAAGTCTCCTGCGATGATGACCGTGTCACCCTTCGTCATGTTAGCTTGTTCCGGGAAGCATTCCGATTGGAAACGCCGGAAGTTCCCGTGACAGTCGCCAGTCACATAAATCATGCGAATTTCCTCCTCTTAGGTTGGTCTACGGTCTGTTCGATTTCTACGCCGTTGCGGAAAGTGACCTTGATGCGGTTACCCGTCAGGACGGTGACCTTTTCCAGCAGCTGATAGATCGTGCCGTCGTCCCATTCCGTGAGCCTGTTCGATGTGCTTTTCAGCGCCATCGTGACCCGCTGTATGCGGTGGTTTGTTTGATTCTGTTCTTGCCGCAGCTGTTGGATGATGGCCTTGCGGCGCTTGAACTCTGCCATTGCCGTGGAGATGGATTGGAACCGCGCGGTGTAACCGTCTGCGTTGTCCGCATCGGCGGCCTCGCTCAGCAGGGCGGTGAATTGCCGCCCCAAGTCTGCTATGGCGCGATCAATATCTCCAAGGCTCATGCTCTCACCGGGGATGGGTGCAAGCTCCTGTTCCATCGTATCTTTAAGCTGCTCTGCCAAAGCGCTATGATCGGACATGACGGAGTTGATGGCGTTCAGAATTGCCTGCTGGAGCGGTTCCTCATCCAGTGTCGGAGAGTTCAGACAGTATTTCCTGCCATAGTCCAGACGGCTCGTGCAGCGCCATACCGCACGTTTTTCGCCATGCTGTGTCCATACGACACGCCGGTAAGCCGTGCCGCATTCCGCACAGAACAGCAGACCGCTGAGCGCGTATTTGCCGCTGAATTTTCCGCGACCCGTTGGGGCGCTTTTTCTTGAGCGGCCGTCCTGCGCGCGGCGCCGCGCGAGTTCAAGCTGCACGGCATCGAATATCTCATGGCTGATAATGGCTTCATGATTGTTTTGGATCAGGACTTTGGCGAGCTGCCCTGTGTTTGGAATCGATTTTTTGCTGATGCAGTCCTTAACGAAGGTTTTCTGGAGCAGGGCGTCTCCGCAATATTTTTCATTGGTGAGGATGGAGCGCAGGTTGCTGGTGGTCCAGTCTGTGGTTCCAACGGCGTTCCGGAACCCGCCGGCCACCAGCGCCAGACGGATATCCCGGACGCTTTTTCCGGCAAGGTACCATTCAAAAATCTGGCGGACAGTTTCTGCTTCCTCCGGAATGATCACAGGATTCCCGTCGGGCCCTTTTTCATAGCCCAGCAGGGTTTTGTACTGGAAGGTGACTTTGCCGTCTTTGATGGACTGGCGCTTGCCCCAGCGGACATTGGCGGAGATGGATTCACTCTCGGACTGCGCGAAGGCGGCGTGGAGCGCGATGAGGAATTCACTTTCCGGGTAGATGGAGTTGATGTTCTGCTCCTCGAAGATCACGGCGATGCCAAGGCTCCGCAACTCACGGGTATAGCTGATGGTATCCAGTGTATTTCTGGCGAAGCGGGAGACGGATTTGGCAAGGATCATGTCGATCTTGCCCTGTCTGCACTGGCGGATCATACGCAGGAAATCCTTACGCCGGCAGGTGGAGGTTCCCGTGATGCCCTCATCCGCGAAGATATCCACCATTGTCCACTCCGGATTTTTCATGATCTTTTCGGTGTAGAAGGCTTTCTGGTTTTCATAGCTGGTCAACTGCTCCTCATCACCGGTGGAGACGCGGCAGTAGGCGGCAACACGCAGATTCCGCTTCTTGGCCTGTTCCTGCGGGGATTCGTTTTTTGCCGGAATGACGATGATCTTCTTTTCCGGATGAGACTCTGTCATGCGCGCTCACGCTCCTTTTATTGCAATGTTTTTTGGTGTGTTTCGATGGTATGCACATCTGCCTACGCTTCCAGCCATTGGCCGTTTTTCAGCAGAAGGCATACCGTGTCATCGTGGCATTCGATTTTGCGTAGGCTCTGCTTCAGAAGCGCGGCATCCAGCGCGTCCATTTTCGGATGTGTTTCAAAGACGCCGCGGAGACGGTGGTATTCATATTCCTCCGTTTTGACGCTCGCCAGCTTTAGAGACGCGACCTCCAAGGCTTTTTGCCGTGCGGCGTCCTCATCTACAGGCCGTGCCTGCAGCAGCGTGTCCAGTTCCTGCTGGAGCTGCCGGATCTCTGCAGTGTCGCAGACGGCGGATGCCGCCATGCTGATCTGCAGAGGATCATCAATCAGATGATTCAATGCCTTGCGTATTCTTTTCGCTGCGCTGCCGGGGACTGCGCTGCCGCACAGCTTATAGAGCTCGGCCTGCGCGGGGAGCGGGGGAGAGGCTGTGCAGTTCTGCCTTCGACGCTCCCGCACGGCTTGAAGCTGCTCTGCGGATATGATCGGGGGATAGAGATCCGCTCCAACATAGCGGCTGTCCTCCAGAATACGGGCCACCATATTTTTGTTCCAGGACTTGCCGGTGTGGTAGGGGAGCGCTTTCTGATTCAGCTCGTTTGCCAAGCATTGGAATGACGCGCCGGCGAGGTACCGTGTGTAGATGTACCGCACCGTTTCGGCCTCATTGGGAGAAGGGACGATGTCCCCAAGCTCCATGCGGTAGCCAAAGACCATTTTTCGCTTGCTTGCCATCGGTTTATTTTTTCCTTTCAATGTGTTCCGGAAGTTCCAGCCCGTTGATCAGGCGGAAGCGGATGGTGCTGTTATCCTGAATGGTGATCGTCTCAACCAATTCGCTGAACAGTGCCTCGTCGAAGGTCATCAGCAGATCCGGCCCATCTTCCAGAATGTCCAGAAGCTCCTGTGTGCGTTGGACTGTCTGATCGTCTTCGGAGCAGAGAATGCGGGATTTTTCCAGCTTTGCCTCGCGGCGCTGTTCAGCCAGTTGATTGCTTTGGAATATAAAAATATCAGGATCGACCACGGCCTGCTGCTTGAGCTGGGCCAATAATCGTTCCTGACACGCAATGTCCGCTATTTGCTTATTGAGTTCTACAATATCCTCGCTCCAAAGCAGCTTGCCGCTTTTGGCAGTTTGGAGATTCTGAATGAGCTGGGTCAGAACCTGATCGCCATGATGCTTGAGTGTGAAATATATCCGAAGAAATGCTTCTGTGATCTCCGTTTCGGGGATCTGCATGGTTGGGCAGCTCCCGGCATTTTTATTATGTGTCTGGCAGATCCAGTAGGCGGTGCCGCGGGTTTTCTTTCGCTTACAGAACGCGCCGCAATGTCCGCATACGATCTTCCGTGAAAGGGGATGGGGGGCGGCGGCACGAGGGGGAATGACGGCGCTTTTTCGCGATAGAAGCTGCTGTGCCTTATCAAACACCGTGCGGCTGACGATGGGAGGATGACTTCCCTCGATAAAATATTGGACTCCCTCACCCTTATTCTCTATTTTCCGGTGGGGGAGAGTGAGTGTGGTGTAAGTTTTCCCCAGCAGGGAGTCCCCGACATATTTTTCATTTCGCAGAATGTATTGGATGCTGCGAACCTGCCAGAAGGGGGTATTTTGCTTGGTGGGGATACCCCGCGCCGTGATCTCCTTTGCGATATCCTCCATGCTGACGCCGGAGAGGTAGCGGTCAAAGATCTGCCGGATGACAACGGCCTCGTCCTCGATGACCTCCAGTTGGTTATCGACCAGCCGGTAGCCGTAGGGGGCGCAGCGGGTAGAGAAGACGCCGCGCTGCATCCGCATCTGATAGCTGTGACGCATCCGCTCTGAGATGGCTTCACTCTCTTTTTGCGCCAGCGCCGAGAATACTGCGGTGAGGGCTTCGCCGGTGGCTTGTGCGGTATCGATGTTCTGCTCCTCGAAGTAGACGCTGACACCGAGAGACTTCAGTTCTCGCACGGCCTCCAGACTTTCTTTGGTGTTGCGTGCGAAGCGGGAAGTGGACTTGACAAGAATGCGGTCAATGCGGCCGTTGCGGCAGTCTTCCATCATCCGCAGGAAGTCATCCCGCTTTTCGACGGATGTGCCGGTGATACCCTGATCGGCATAGATGTCTGCAAATATCCAGTTTGGATTGCTGTTGATGAGCTTTGCAAAGTAAGCGGTTTGGGCTGCATAGGAGTGGAGCTGATCGTTGGAGTCCGAGCTGACGCGGGCGTATGCCGCCACCCGGAGGGGGCGCGTGAGATCCTGCCCGGTGGCAGGGATGGTGATGATCCGCGGCTTTGGCTTCAGGGCGAGAGAGCCTGTGGTTTTCTCGCTGTCGTTCATTGCGCTGACACCTCCTTTTTCAGCAACACACAATACCATGAAGCATCCGGAATAGCTATACCCAAAAGCGAGAAATCAGAGAGAAATAATGATGTCCGCGCCAAGCTGTACCATCAGACGCGCGGCAATCTTTTTTGCTTCGCTGCCACTGACAAGCCCGCGCTCCCGCAGACCGCGGAGCAGGGTGAC
>OGNV01001256.1_pt1 | contig 17104 bp, 14 predicted proteins | sample 1573561 | NCBI WGS metagenome assembly OGNV01 (sample SAMEA2581892, study PRJEB24529) | metagenome | biome: Human gut stool | place: China | collected 2011
CATCATAAGATAAGCTATGGCATTCTCCAATCAGGTTCAGCATGGATTTGCAGGTCTTGAAGAAAACCTCAATCTGCCAACGTTTTCCATAAACACGGATGATTTCTTCCTCAGAAAGAGTCGTATCCGTACAGATAAAAGCAAGCCAATCCTTGCGGTTCGATTTGTTCCTTACGCATACGATTTTCGCCGGAATTGGAGTTTCTTTTCCTACCATAACATCAACAGACAGCAGATATTTTGATCTGCCATGGCGCTTTTTGTTCTTGGAATAGATTTCTTTGATACTCAGCTGTTTACCACCGTATGAGTATTTAATCCGGCTGCTCTTCTTGATCATAGCAATCACATCCATGCCTTTTGAATGGATGGCTGTGATCTGCACCGGGTTTGAAAACCAGGAATCAAACAGAACATAGTCAGCATTCAGTCCCACGCTGAGGGCAGTGTCCAGCAAAGCCATCATTGCTTCTGGAGCTTTTGTCTGAGCAAGCTTGCGTCTTTTTCCTGCAAGGGTTCTGTTATCAAAGTCCTTTACCGGACCGATGATATTTGTAGTTTTTGCAGATGCCAGCAGACAGCTGTTTACAGGAATCAATGTATTTCCATCACTCCAGCTTAAAGTAAGCATTCGGAATCCTTTTTTGAAACGCATATCCGTGTGGTCAAAAACTTTTGATCCCAGTTCTGTTTTCTTGCAGCTGGTGCGGTTAAAAAGACTGTCATCAATGATGAAGACATTTTTTCTGCTGTCATTCGTCAGACCTTTGATGTCGTGATTTACGATATCTGCAGCAAGAAGAGAAGTGAAACGGAGCCAGTTTGTCTTTGCAGAATTAAGGAAACGGTAGAACGTGTTCTTGGAAAATGCTTCCTTAAAAGAGCCGGTCTGTTGCTGCATATACATACTTCTTCCGACAAAAATGTTACTGAGTTTGTAACGAAACAGAGAAACCGGAGAAACGCCTTTTTCTTTCATGCCATTACATCTGGCAAGAAGCTTGCCGACATGGTGTTTAGAAAAAAATCTCTGAACGCAGTCAATTAGGGCTTTTTCATCAGAATGGTTTTGTGGTATACTGGACATGGCATAAATCTCCTTTGTAAAGATGGTTTCTAGTCAATTCCATTATACCAAACGGAACAGGTTTATGCCTTTTTTATTGGCTGAAATATTGAATTTTCAAGGTTCAACACACCACATCGGTGTGGGAAGTTTTAGTCATTTATTTAAAAAGTCAGTCTCATCTGATACCATATCACATTTCCGTGGACAGACTGGGAAACGCCTTCGTTTACGAAACCGAATTTTGCATAGTAATGGATCAGTTTGTCCTTGCAGGTAAGTACCAGGCCTTTGCGCCCCTGTTTTCTGGCGTCTTCAATAGCAGCTTTGATCAGTTCACCTGCATAGCCTTTTTTGCGGCAGGAAGGAATGGTATTGACCCCGAAGATCATCTGCCATGCACCATTTTCATTATGCATTTCTCCTTTTTCATACATTTCATCTGTCAGGTCGGCTTCATCTGTGACCATACCGTCTACAAAGGCGATCAGTTTGTCATTTTCATCAAACATCAGCCAGAAATGGTCTGCATAATAAGCCAGGCGGTTTTCAAAGTCCTTTTTTGTGGCTGCTTCAGCAGCCGGGAAACACTCTGCTTCTACAGCAGTTAATGCGTCTAAGTCATTTAATGTTGCAGTTCTGATTTTCATAATAGTATTTAAATCCTCCATATTGTATAAATGTTCATGCAAACAATGCGCCAGAGGCGCAGGCTGTTATGTTTAATCTGCCAGCAGATACTTATCAATGGCTTCTGCGCATCCGTTATGGTCGCAGTCAGCTACGATCACATCAGCCAGGGCTTTGATGGGTTCGGTTGCATTTCCCATGGCAACGGCCAGACCGGCAGTTTTTAATGCCATGGTATCGTTATCTGCATCACCTACAGCAATAGTCTGTTCTAATGGCAGTCCCAGATGTTCACACAGCTTTTTAAGTCCTACACCTTTGTCGATCCCTTTGGCAGAACACTCTAAAGAGGTAGACTCTGCCAGAGCCAGTGCAGTTTCAAGACCGGCTGCTTTAATGCGTTCCACGGTGCGCGCCCGTGAGGCTTCGTCTCTGTGGTAAAGGTTCAGCTTCAGCACAGGAAATGGCTCTTCACAGAAAGAATTGTAAATATTTTCCAGTTTGTCAGTGATCTGATCAAACATGGTCTGATAAATGCCCATATGAAAATCAGCCATATGGGACTGCTGATCCTTCTGGACAATGGAACGCTCTGAAAGTACATGGATCATGGCTCCTTCTTCCATGCCAAATTCCATCAGCTTTTTTACGATCCCAGGGTCAAGAGCCTGGGAATACAGTGTTTTCTTTTCTTTTAGGTCATAAACACAGGCACCGCTGACACAGTCTAAATAGCGCAGTCCCGGTATGATCTCTGTAAACGCATTCAGTTCAGCCAGGTTGCGGCCGGTACACAGGATAACAGTTTTTCCTGCATCGGTTGCCCGTTTAATGGCGTTTAAAGTTTCAGGGGAGATCTGTTTATTTGAATTTAAAAGAGTTCCATCCATATCAAAGGCGATCAACTGATATTGACTCATGGTAAAATCCTCCAAGGGTAAGCTCACGAACCCCGCACTGGCGTGCTTATCTGCCTGCTATTGCAGGCGGTTCGTTCGTTAATGATTATATCATATTTCCCTAACCGTGTACAAAAATAATCATGCACAGGCTGCAAAGGGCATACAACTGGTATAAGAGCACAGGAAAGGCGCTTGAAAAAGCAGGAAAGGCAGTCCATGTTCCGATTTCGCTTCAAATTCTTGGCAGACAGTTATCTGCTGTTGTTTAGTTTTTTTCTGGGAATGATAGGGGCAGCGTTATTTTTCTGGTGGCGTTATCCTGTATTTCCTTCTTATTTATTTTACAGTTATGGAATAACAGGAAACAAAAACTTTACAGAAGCGTTTCTGATCGTCATAAAACAGCGTTTTTTCCAGCTGGGTGCAGGGTGGCTCTGCGGGCTTACGGTTTACAGTGTATGGCTGTTTGGGATACTGACCTGTTTCTGGTCTTTCAGCCTGGGAATGGGAGTTATTTATTTTACATTGGAAAAGGGACTCTGGGGACTGCCTCTGTTTTTGCGTTCCCTTCTTCCTCAGGGGATATTTTATCTCATGGTCTGGTACGTTCTTTCCAGATGGTCTTTTAGTACAAGAAAAAGGCTGCGATTGCCAGCATTGGCTTTTTTAATGCTCCTTACGGCCTGTGGAGCAGCCTTTGAGGCATACCTTTTTTCATTTTGAAACGATGAGTGAACGAAAACTATTTAAAAGTATAAAAAAATAAATTATACTGTAAAAATAGAGTAAAAACTGCACTGTGTACCGGGGGAACAAAATGATATCAGAGATAAACAGCTTCACCGCATATCTTCAGGAAGTGAAGCACACGGCAAAAAATACAGAAGTATCCTACCACCGGGATCTGCTCCAGATGGCAGGATTTATGGAAGAAATGGGGATCACACAGGTGGAGAAGGTGACGAAGACCAGTTTGAATTCTTATATCCTGTATCTGGAAAAAGAAGGAAAAGCGGCAGCTACCATTTCCAGGGAACTGGCGTCCATCAAGGCATTTTTCAGCTATCTTGTTAAGGAAAGAAAGATAAACAGGGATCCGGCGGAATTTCTGCGTGCTCCCAAAATTGAACGCAAAATACCGGTGATACTGACCATAGAGGAAATACATGCCCTTTTGGCACAGCCGGGAAATACAACAGCGAAAGAACTGCGGGATAAGGCCATGCTGGAATTACTATATGCAACAGGGATCCGGGTATCAGAACTGATCAGTCTGAAATTAGAGGATGTGAACATGCAGATCGGTTATATCACCTGTCATGATAGCAGTAAAGACCGGATGATCCCCTTTGGAAAAGGGGCGAAACAGGCGCTGCGTACTTACCTGGACAAGGCAAGAAGTTCTCTTTTAAAGGGGCGTGCCTGTGAGTGGCTGTTTACCAATTGCAGTGGCCAGCCTATGAGCCGTCAGGGCTTTTGGAAGCTGATCAAATATTATGGGGAAAAAGCGGGGATCAAAGAGGATATTACGCCTCATACTCTGCGCCATTCTTTTGCAGCCCACCTGATCGGGGATGGCGCGGATATCCATGCAGTCCAGGCTATGTTAGGACATGGGGATACCGGCGCTTCCCAGATGTATGCTGTGTATGCGGCAGCTACAGCTGCCCGGTCAGATAGTTAAAGATCTCATGGGCATAGTGAGAATTTTTCACGGTATCATTCCACAGGGTTTTATCATCATAAAGCGTGTAAGTGAGGACTTGTATTCTTCCTTAAAAGAAGGTTCCCACAAAGAACCGAACTGAGGCAGGAATAAGCCCTCTTTTTTGCTGTAGCAGTTTTTTGCAGTGGCTTTTTTCCGGGCAGAACGGTCCACATATTCTCCAATGCTTTTATGGATCGCTGTATCTTCTAAAGGCAGGTAATAATAATTCTGGTAATCCGGGTAGAAATATTTTAAAGTGCCTTCATACAGAGTTAAATTGCAGGCCAGGCAGTTGTCATGAAGCTCCAGGCTTAAAGGATTTAAGGTATATTCTAAAGGAATGGGGACGCTGTAAGGACTTTCCCACAAAAGATTGACAAATGGATGGGAATATCCGGCTTCGTCCGTGTAGGAATACAACTTATGACTGCAAAGGGTAAAATCCGACTCAAACAGATCTGCATAATTTAAAATGGGCAGGATGGAAGGCATTCCCCGCAGGTCATCTGCATTGTGCAGTATCAGCAGGTCAAAGAGGAATTTCTCATGGGTGTGCAGGTATTCACGGTACACATCGATCAGCTGCCCGCCATTGTATTTGTCCTCTCTATGTACCCCTAAAAACTGTTCAATGGATTTCTGTTTCATGTTTTCCAGTTTTAAAAGTTTTCTGTAGGGCTTTATTTTCTTGAAAATATCAATGCTTATAAGGTCATCAAAATGGTAGTCAAGGCCCAGACGTTCGCAGCATTTTAAAAGATAGGGGATATCAAAACGGTCTCCGTTAAAATGGATCAGGATCTTAAAACGTTTTAAAAATTCAAAAAAGGCATCTAAAAGCTCTTTTTCCGCCTGTCTTGTATCTGCAAACCACTGGATCAGCTTCCAGCCAAATCCGTCAAAATAAGTACAGCCAATGAGATACAGCTGGGAAGTTTCACCGGAAAAGCCGGTGGTCTCTATATCAAAAAATAAAAGATCCTTTAAAGGACCAATGCGGTCTAAAGGATATGTGTTTGGAAATTCAATGGGATGTTTAATGGTGATCATAAAAATCCTTTCTGGTCTGCCCGGCATATCTGATCCTGAAAGACCAGAACGCAAACCGCCCTTAGTTTAGCTGATTTTTAAGTAAAATGCAAGGAAAGAGTATCGAATATTTGTTCGGTGTCCTGCTTGCATTGAGGCGGTGTGTATGTTATGATTGATAGATGACGAAGTATCGCATGTAGGTGCGAAACCAGATAAAAGGAATATAGAACAGATGATTTCATATATAAAAGGAGCCCTTGGGGCAGTAGAAGATGATGTGATCGTAGTGGAGACCGGAGGCATCGGACTGGCAGTCCATGTACCCCTTTCACTTTTAGAGGAACTTCCGGCATTAGGGGAAGAAGTGACCGTTTATACGTATTTCCAGGTGCGGGAAGATGCTATGACTTTATATGGTTTTCTTCACAGACAGGACAGGGAAATGTTCAAGCAGCTGATCGGGGTCAATGGAATTGGTCCCAAAGGAGCTCTTGGTATCCTTTCTATTATGCGGCCGGATGATCTGCGGATCGCCATTGTCAGCGGGGATGCAAAAGCTATTTCCAAGGCACCGGGCATCGGCGCAAAGACGGCCCAGAGACTGATCTTAGATCTTAAGGATAAAGTAGATTTAGAGGAAGTGATGATGGCTTCCTTTGGAGGCGGAAAGGAAGATACTTCCGGTGCTGGTACAGGCGCATCTGTGGCAGGTATGGCAGCAGCTGCAAAAGAGGCAGTGGCAGCTTTAACAGCTCTTGGGTATACGAATATGGAAGCTTCCAAAGCAGTAAAGAAAGTGGAGATCACAGAAAATATGAGTGTAGAAGACATTTTAAAGGCTTCGCTGAAGTATTTAAGTTTTCTGTGATTAATTTGAGGTATATATGGAACGGAGAATTATAACAACAGAGGCAACAGAAGAGGATGTGCGGATAGAAACCACCCTGCGTCCCCAGTGCCTCAGTGATTACGTGGGCCAGGAAAAGATCAAATCCACCCTGAAAATATACATAGAAGCGGCAAAAAGCAGAGGGGAAGCCTTAGATCATGTATTATTTTACGGCCCCCCAGGACTTGGAAAGACCACCCTTTCCGGTATCATTGCCAACGAGATGGGAAGCAGGCTGAAAGTGACCAGCGGGCCGGCCATTGAAAAGCCGGGAGAGATGGCTGCTATTTTAAATAATCTTCAGGAGGGGGATGTTCTCTTCGTAGATGAGATCCACCGTTTAAACCGTCAGGTAGAAGAAGTTCTCTATCCGGCGATGGAAGATTTTGCCATTGATATTATGCTGGGAAAAGAGTCCAGTGCCAGATCCATCCGTCTGGAACTGCCTCACTTTACCTTAGTAGGAGCGACTACCAGGGCAGGACTGTTGTCCGCTCCTTTAAGAGACCGTTTTGGAGTGGTCCAGAGAATGGAATTTTATACGCCGGAGGAGCTGCGCACGATCATCCAGCATTCTGCTACGATCTTAGGTGTGGAAATAGAACCGGAAGGTGCCATTGAACTGGCAAAACGTTCCAGGGGAACCCCGCGACTGGCAAACCGCCTTTTAAAGAGAGTAAGAGATTTCGCCCAGGTTAAATATGATGGTGTGATCACAAAAGAAGTGGCAGATTTTGCTCTGGATATCATGGATGTGGATAAAATGGGACTGGATCAGAATGACAGAAATATCCTTTTGATGATCATTGAAAAGTTTTCCGGCGGTCCGGTAGGACTTGATACCCTGGCAGCAGCTTTGGGAGAAGATGCGGGAACTTTGGAAGATGTATATGAGCCATATCTTTTAATGAACGGTCTGATTAACAGAACACCCAGGGGAAGAATGGCTACAGAAAACGCATATCGTCATTTGGGCTTGGAAATGAAGTAAAAATGTGGTATCCTTTTAACGAAAATGCCTCACAGACAGGAGATGGAAGATCAGAATGGATACAAAGAATTATACACAGGTTTTGATTGATGGAAAAATATATACGTTAGGCGGAAGCGAAGATGAAGCATATCTTCAGAAGGCAGCCAGCTATGTAAATGAAAAGATAACCACCATGCACGCGCTTCCTGGTTTCAGTAAACAGAGTGCTGATTACCAGCAGCTTATGCTTTTACTGAACATTGCAGATGATTATTTTAAGACAAAAGAAACTGCGGATCAGATGGAAGAGCAGAGAGACAGAATGGAAAAAGAGACTTACAGCTTAAAACATGAGTTAGTAAGCACCCAGATGAAGTTAGACGGCGTTTTAAAGGACTTGGAGGAACGCCAGCGTCAGCTTCAGGAATTATCTGCAAAGCTTTCAAAATCCGAACGGGAATTAAGAGCTGCAAAGAAGCAGGCAGCACTGGCAGCAACATCTGAAAATGGGGAAGAGGAAGTAGTTGAGGATGAAGTGGTAGACACTGTGATCGAAGGAGATGAACCGGTCAGTGAGTCTGTACCAGCTTTAGATGAGACTGCAGCTGCACAGGCAACAGAAAGCGGTTTTGTACAGGCGGATATGCCAATGCAAAATCCTTCTTTCCAGACAAAGACAGGACTTTCTGATCAGGAACTTGCAAGAAAGGCTCTTCAGGCAGCCAGAAAAGCCGGTTCCCACAGAAACGGACGCAGATAAAACACAGATAGACTAAAGGGGGCGCGCTACAGTTTGCAGTGGCCCCTTTTTTGCATAGGATCAGGAAAGGTAAGATCATGATAAATACAAGAAAAGCAGAGCTTTTGGCGCCGGCAGGTTCTTTTGACAGTTTAAAGGCAGCTGTGGCAGCAGGAGCGGATGCGATCTATATGGGAGGCAGCCGTTTTGGTGCCAGAGCTTATGCACAGAATGCAGCAGGAGAAGAAATGGTGGAAGCCATCCGGTATGCCCATCTTCACGGCTGCCGTCTGTACATGACGGTCAATACATTATTTAAGGAAAAAGAACTGGACGAGCTTTGTGATTACATGAAGCCTTACTATGAAGCAGGGTTAGACGGCGTGATCGTCCAGGATCTGGGAGCCCTTCAGGTAATGAAACGGGCTTTTCCGGGAATGGAGCTTCATGCAAGCACCCAGATGACGGTTACCAGTGTATACAGCGCAAAAATGTTAAAAGAAATGGGCTGCTGCCGCGTCGTTCCGGCCAGAGAACTGTCTTTAGAAGAGATTTCCCGTATTTACAAAGAAACGGGAATGGATATTGAAACCTTTGTCCATGGTGCTTTATGTTACTGTTATTCCGGTCAGTGTCTCATGAGCAGCCTGATCGGCGGCCGCAGTGGCAACAGAGGCCGCTGTGCCCAGCCATGCCGCCTGCCTTACCGTGTATGGGAGGGAGACAAGGCAGAGGGAAAGAGCTTAAACAAAGAGAACCAGAAGTTTGTATTAAGTTTAAAAGATCTGTGTACGCTGGATATTTTACCGGAGATCTTAGAGGCAGGAGTATATTCTTTAAAGATCGAAGGAAGAATGAAGAGCCCGCGATATACAGCAGGTGTAGTCCGCATTTACAGAAAATATCTGGATCTGTATGAAACCTATGGGAAAGACGGTTATTATGTGGATCCGGAAGATAAAAAAGAACTGCTGGATCTGTTTGACAGGGGAGGTTTTACCTCCGGTTATTATGAGAAGCACAATGGAAAAGACATGGTCGCTTTAAAAGAAAAGCCGGAATTTCGTGAAGGAAATCAGAAACTGTTTGATTTTCTGGATGCAAACTATGTGGAAAAAGAGAAAAAGGAACCGGTTGTTGGAAAGGCTGTTTTTGAGGAAGGAAAACCGGCTGTCCTGGAACTGACACAGGGAAATGTAACTGTAAAAGTGGAAGGACAGATCTGCCAGAGTGCCCAGAACCAGCCTGCAACAGAGGAAAAAGTGCGTAAGCAGTTAAATAAGACAGGTGCCACTTCCTTTTACTTTGAGCAGCTGGATATTGAGTTAAAGGGAAATATTTTCCTGCCGGTACAGGCATTAAATGAACTGCGAAGAGAAGGCTTTGAGAAGCTGACGGAAAAAATACTGGCTCAGTGGGAGAGAAAGGCAGAGTCTCTGGTGCAGACAGAACAGGAACTTCCTGCTGATGTACAGTCTGCTTCCAAAAACATTCACAGCTTTGCTTTCCTTACTGCATCTCTGGAAGAAGAATGTCAGTTGGAACCAGCTCTTTCCTGTGATGCTGTAAAACGCATTTATATCGATGCAGATGGATTTAAACCGGATCAGTGGGGAAAGATCGTAAAGCAGTGTGAAGCAAAGGGAAAGGAATGCTTCCTTACACTTCCACATATTTTCCGCACCCATGCCATGAAGTTCTTCTCTAAAAACAGGAAAAATCTGGAAAATGCAGGTTTTACCGGTGTTCTGGCCCGTACTTTGGAGGAAGTTTCCTGGTTAAAGGAAGAAAAAATAGAGCTTCCATTTGCTCTGGATGCCTCTGTTTATGCATGGAACCGGGAAGCAGTGCACACATTAAAGGAAATGGGACCGGAATTTATTACCATGCCGTGGGAATTAAACAGCAGAGAGTTAAAGGCAGTGGCAAAAGCCTGTGAGAGGGACGGAATACCGGGAGAACTGGTCATTTATGGGCATGCTCCTATGATGGTTTCTGCCCAGTGTGTGGTAAAAACATTAAAGGGATGTACAGCCAAAAGGGAACACCTTATAATGAAGGACCGCACCGGTGCCGGGCTTCCATTAAAGGCACATTGCAACTTCTGCTACAATACCATTTTAAATCCTCTTCCGTTATCTTTATTTGGCAATGAAGAGGCAGTAAGAGAGCTGAACATGGCTTCCCTGCGTCTTTCTTTTACAAGAGAAGGAAAAGAAGAAACACAAAAGATACTGGAAGCTTTTGCTGCTTCTTTTATAGAAGGAAGAGAAATTGTCGAACCAGTGAAAGATTTTACAAGAGGACATTTCAGACGGGGAGTAGAATAGCCTATGACAAATCTGATCGTGGAAGTATCCAAATATCTGATGATATTGCTGATGGCCATTTATACCTATGCCAATTTCCGTTTCTTTTCTTTCCCGGATCTGGAACGGAAGAGAAAAGTGTGTGCAAGGCAGAACCGGGCCATGTTTTTACTGCATTTTCTGGCATATGTGGTGATGTATCTGAAAACAGAAGATGAAACGTTAAGGCGGATGCTGCTGGTATTTTATATGGGACAGGTGGTGTTTTTCCTGTTTTACATTTATATCTACCGGTTTATTTACAGGAATGTGTCAAGACTTCTGGTAAATAACTGTTGTATGCTCCTGGCCTGTGGTTTTATCATGCTTACCAGACTGTCTTTAGATAAGGGACTGGATAAGGCTTTTAAGCAGTTTGTGATCGTAGCAGCGGCTGCGATCCTTTCCTGGCTGGTGCCTTTTATCATGGAACGGTTCTGGCAGCTTTATAAATTCCAGTGGGTGTATGCAGGGATCGGGCTGGCTGCGCTTTTAGTTGTATGGGTAGCAGGAAATGAAAGTTTCGGCGCTCAGTTATCACTGACTGTTGGCGGAATCTCCATCCAGCCATCAGAGTTTGTAAAGATCAGTTTTGTATTTTTTGTAGCGTCCATGTTTTATCAGTCACTGGATTTTAAGAACATATGCATTACCACAGTGGTGGCAGCTCTTCATGTAGTGATCCTGGTGTTGTCAAAAGACCTGGGAAGCGCCCTGATCTTTTTTATCAGCTATGTGATCATGCTGTTTATTGCTACAGGAAACTGGCTGTATCTGATCGCGGCAGGTGTTCTTGGAAAAGGTGCTACATCCATTGCATATACACTTTTTGACCATGTAAGACGAAGATTTACAGCATGGAAAAATCCATGGGCAGATATTGATAATACAGGATATCAGATCACCCAGTCCCTGTTTGCTATTGGAACAGGTGGCTGGTTTGGCATGGGACTGTGCCAGGGAATGCCAAACAGGATCCCGGTAGTGGAAAAGGATTTTATTTTTGCTGCTATCTCCGAAGAAATGGGAGCAATCTTTGCTATCTGCGTCCTTCTGATCTGTCTGGGCTGTTTTATCCAGTTTATGATGATCGCAACCCAGATGCAGGCCATGTTTTACAAGATCATTGCAGTGGGTCTTGGAATGGAATATGTGGTACAGGTCTTTCTCACAGTGGGAGGTGTGACTAAATTTATCCCATCTACAGGTGTGACACTTCCGTTTGTAAGTTACGGAGGAAGTTCCATTGTGACAACATTCCTGTTATTCAGTATTATCCAGGGGCTTTATATCATCAAGCGGAATGATGAAGAAGAGATGGAAGAAATGGAGGCGCAGGAAGAATGAAAGAACTGAAAAAAAGTACGCGAAGAGAACCTGTCTCCAGAAAGAAAAATACGGCTGAAAAGAAGGAACAGACAGCAAAGAAGAGTACAAAAAAAAATACAGGTAAAGAGATAAAGAAAGAAAACAAAAAAGATACAGAAAAAGGTACCTGGAAGTCAGTGACAAAAGAGCGGGTATATGATCCCAATGGGAAAGTGCTGGTGATCACTTATGCATGTGTGGTCCTGTTTTTAGCACTGGCTGTATACATGGGATATTTTCTGCAGATGAAAAGCGAAGATGTGATCAACAATCCTTACAATGCCCCCAACACCGACGGCATCGACCCCGAAAGCTTTTCAGACCGCATTGTAAGAGGCAGTATCCTGGCATCAGATGGAACGGTGCTGGCAGAGACTACCACTGATGATGCGGGAAATGAAACAAGGGTTTACAATTATGGAGGTGTGTTTGACCATGCGGTAGGCTATTCCTCTAAAGGAAAAACTGGCATTGAAGCCATGGCAAACTTCTATCTTTTAAGTTCTCATGTCAATCTGGTAGAGCAGGCGGGAAATGAGCTGGCAGGTGCGAAAAATCTGGGAGACAGCGTGGTTACCACTCTGGATATGGAACTGCAGCAGGCAGCGTATGCAGCTTTAGGAGACAGGAGAGGAGCGGTGATCGCCATGGAACCGGATACAGGAAAGATCCTGGCAATGGTTTCCAAGCCGGGTTACGATCCAAATACCCTTCTTCAGGACTGGGCGTCTCTTACTGACAGTTCCAATAACCAGGGGCAGCTGGTAAACCGTGCAACTGCCGGACTATATCCTCCTGGATCGACCTTTAAGATCGTGACGGCTCTTGAGTATATGAGGGAGCATCCTGACGATTACAAGGATTTTCATTTTGACTGTAATGGCGTTTATCATAATGGAGACTACTCCATTAAATGTTTCCACAGTGAAGCCCATGGAAGCCAGGATTTTATGAAGGCTTTTGCTAATTCCTGTAACGGGGCATTTTCCAGCCTGGGTCTGACCATGGATCTGGACCGGTTCCATGCTACGGCGGAGGAATTGCTATTTAATAATCCGTTGCCATTATCCGGCTACTCCTATAAGGAAAGTTCTTTTAATATGAAAGGAGGCGCCGGAACCTGGGAAGTTTTACAGACTTCCATTGGCCAGGGAACTACACTGATCACGCCTCTTCACAATGCGCTGATCACTGCGGCTGTTGCAAATGGTGGAACCCTGATGAAACCATATTTGCTGGACCGAGTAGTCAGTGCCGGCGGGGAAGAAGTGAAAAAATTCCTTCCGACTTCAGGGGGAACTCTTATGACAGCCACAGAGGCAGCAAATCTGACAGAGCTGATGCGTGATGTAGTGGTGGAAGGAACGGGTTCTTCTGTGCGCACCGATGCCTATACAGTAGCTGCAAAAACGGGAACTGCGGAGTTTGAAACAGGAAAAGAGACACATGCATGGTTCACCGGTTTTGCACCGGCTGAGTCACCAAAGATCGTTGTTACGGTCCTGGTAGAAGAGTCCGGAAGCGGTGGAAAAATCGCAGGACCTATTGCAAGACAGTTGTTTGATATATATATGGGGAGATAATCTTTAAAAAGAATAACGTTTTCTATGGAAAACAGGCAGATTTCGTGTTATAATCTGCCTGTTTTGTTTTGAATTCTACTAAAAGACGAACTATTTATTAGAAAAACTTATCAATATTTATTAGCACAAACATACGAAGGGGGAAAAACAGGTGTTCCGAGCAGATGATTATGTTAAGGTAAGCGATCTGGCAGAGGCATATGAGCTTTGTCAGAAGCGAAGCAGTCTGGTAGTAGGCGGAATGGTATGGATGAAAATGACTCATATTACCAAGCGTACTATTGTAGATTTGTCCGGGCTTGGACTGGATGCAATCGAAGAAAAAGAAGGAGAGTTTTCCATTGGCTGTATGTGCAGTTTACATCAGTTAGAGACTCATGAGGGGCTGAACCGGTATTTTGATGGTATTTTCAGGGAATGTACCAGAAATATCGTTGGCGTGCAGATGAGAAACTGCGCTACGGTAGGAGGCAGTATTTTTGCCCGTTTCGGATTTTCCGATATACTGACCTGCTTTCTGGCACTGGATACTTATGTGGAGCTGTATCATGAGGGAACCATTCCTCTTTCTGAATTTGCAGCCAGACCTGTAAGAAGGGATCAGAAGGATATCCTGGTTCGTATTATTATAAAGAAAGACGGAAGAAAGGCTGCTTATACCAGTCAGCGCAATTCCCGTACCGATTTTCCGGTGATCGCCTGTTGTGTTTCCAACCTTGGAAACAAATGGTTTGTGTCCGTTGGGGCAAGACCTGCAAAAGCAAAGGCAGTGATCATTACAGAGGATGATTTTGATACCTTAAAAGAGATGGCAAAGGAAGCGGCAGAAGCATTTACTTATGGCGATAATACACGCGCCAGCGGTGCTTACAGAAAGACTCTGGCAACTGTTTACACCCGCCGTCTTATGGAGCAGATCAAAGGAAGGAGCGTGGGCATAGTATGAGACTTTCATTTCGCTTAAATGGAAAACAGGTAGAGACAGATGTAAGACCGGATATGCTGTTATTGGATCTGGTACGTGATCTGGGTTGCTACAGCGTAAAAAGAGGCTGTGAGACAGCAAACTGCGGCCTTTGTACTGTATGGCTGGACGGAAAGCCGGTTCTGTCATGTTCTACACTTGCGATCCGGGCAGATGGCCGCCATGTGACTACACTGGAAGGTCTGCAGAAAGAGGCAGAAGAATTTGGTATGTTTTTAGCAAGAGAAGGCGGAGAGCAGTGTGGTTTCTGCAATCCAGGCTTTATTATGAACGTTCTTGCTATGGAAAAAGAGTTAAAAGATCCAGATGAGGAAGATATTAAAGAATATCTTTCCGGAAATTTATGCCGCTGCAGCGGATATATGTCCCAGCTGCGTGCTGTAAAAAAATATCTGGATATGAAGCAGAGCGGAAAGGAGGCATAAGGAAATGGCATATACACAGATCAATCCTGCTACAGGAAAGAAATTCCGTCTGATCGGCGCTCCTGTTGTAAAGAAAGACGCAAAGGCACTGGTAACAGGTAAGCCGGTCTACACTGATGACCTGGCATTAAAGGACTGCCTGATCGTAAAAGTGCTTAGAAGCCCACATGCCCATGCACTGATCGAAGAGATCGACTGCAAGGTAGCTTCCAGAGTACCAGGGATCGAATGTATCCTTACATGGAAAGATGTTCCGCAGAAGCGTTTTACCATGGCCGGACAGACGTATCCTGAGCCAAGTCCTTATGACCGTCTGATCCTGGACCAGAGAGTCCGCTTTGTAGGTGATGCAGTGGCGATCATTGCAGGTGAGACAGAAGCTGCAGTAGACCATGCAATGCGTCTTATTAAAGTGAAATATCAGGTGTTAGAGCCTGTTTTAGATATGCATGACTCCAAGGACGGTAAGATCCTGGTACATCCGGAGGACAGCTGGAAAGCCCTGTGTAATGTAGGCGCTGATAATAAGAGAAACTTATGTGCCAGTGGCGGAGAGACTCATGGGGATCTGGAGGCGGCATTTGCAGGCTGCAGCCACATTGTGGAAAAAACATACCACACCAAGGCGAACCAGCAGGCTATGATGGAGACTTTCCGTGCCTTTACTTATATGGATGTATACGGACGTTTAAATGTAGTAGACTCCACCCAGGTTACATTCCATGTGCGCCGTATTCTGGCTCATGCACTGGATGTGCCAAAGTCAAAGATCCGCGTGATCAAGCCAAGAATCGGTGGCGGTTTTGGCGCAAAGCAGACTGTTGTAGCAGAGGTTTATCCGGCTATCGTTACCATGAAGACGGGAAAACCGGCTAAGATCATTTACAGCCGTTATGAGTCCCAGATCGCCTCTTCTCCACGTCACGAAATGGAAGTAAAGGTAAAGATCGGCTGCGATGACAATGGTATTTTACAGGCAATGGATGTGTATACATTGTCCAATACAGGTGCATTTGGTGAACACGGACCGACCACTGTAGGTCTTTCCGGCCATAAGTCCATTCCTATGTACGGCACACCAAAGGCATTCCGCTTTGCTTATGATGTAGTTTATACCAACCGTATGTCTGCAGGTGCTTACCGCGGATATGGAGCAACCCAGGGTATTTTTGCTGTAGAGTCTGCTATGGATGAGCTGGCAGCCCAGATGGGAATGAACCCGATCGAGCTTAGAAAGAAAAATATGGTCCGCCAGGGACAGGTGATGCCTGCTTACTACGGCGAGACTGCCAATAGCTGCGCCCTTGACCGCTGCGTGGACAAGGTTATGGAGATGATCGGCTGGGATGAAAAATATCCGAGAAAAGATATGGGAAATGGAAAGGTAAGGGCAGTTGGTCTTGCAATGGCTATGCAGGGCTCCGCAATTTCCGGCGTAGACGTGGGAAGCGTTACCATTAAGGTAAATGATGACGGCTTTTACAGCATGACCATTGGTGCAGCTGATATGGGTACCGGCTGTGATACCACACTGGCCCAGGTAGCAGCAGAGTGTCTGGACTGTGAGCTGGATGATATCGTAGTTTACGGTGTTGATACGGATATTTCCCCATATGACTCCGGTTCCTATGCTTCCAGTACTGCATATTTAACAGGTATGGCAGTAGTAAAGACCTGTGAGTCACTGAAAAAGAAGATATTAAAGAAGGCGGCAGAATATCTGAATTGCTCTGAGGATGAACTGGAGTTTGCAGGAAAGACAGTGCGCAGATTAAATGCCCCTGAAGGCGAACCGGCAGAGATCACATTAAAGGACATTGGAAACAGAGCCATGTGCTTTAATGAAGAAGCCCTCCAGGCTACAGAATCCCATTCTTCACCTGTTTCTCCGCCACCATTTATGGCAGGCGCCGCAGAAGTGGAGATCGACAAGGAAACCGGTCATATTGAGCTGCTTCAGTTTGCAGCAGCTGTAGACTGTGGAACCCCATTAAACGAGAACCTGGCAAGAGTACAGACAGAAGGTGGCCTGGCACAGGGAATCGGTATGGCAATGTACGAGGATGTAACCTATTCCGACCATGGCCGTGTCCATGAAAATTCCTTCATGCAGTACAAAGTACCAAGCCGTCTGGATATTGGAAAAGTCCAGGTAGAATTTGAATGCAGCTACGAGCCAACCGGCCCATTTGGCGCAAAATCCATCGGTGAGATCGTTATCAACACCCCATCTCCGGCTATTGCAAATGCAGTGTATAATGCAGTAGGCGTAAGGATCAGGGAACTGCCTATTACAGATGAGAAGATCTTTATGGGGATCATGGGTGGCCGATGAGCGCAGGGAAGAACAAGCGACGCCGAAGGCGGCATTTGTTTTTCCAAAGCCATTAACGAAGGTCCAGCCTGCGTAAGCAGGCAGTAGAGCGCGTAGCGCGGGGCTCGTGAGTAATATAATA
>OGNV01001286.1_pt1 | contig 16624 bp, 15 predicted proteins | sample 1573561 | NCBI WGS metagenome assembly OGNV01 (sample SAMEA2581892, study PRJEB24529) | metagenome | biome: Human gut stool | place: China | collected 2011
AAAGCTAAACATAATCATTTACAAAGCATAAATAAAGTCCCTGTTAATTTATTTCCTATTAAACTTTTTAACCTTTTCAGAGAGGTTTTGCAACTCTTCCTTTGAAAGTTCCGGCAGATGTTCGAGGTCATCAAGAAATTTTGCGATGCTTTCTTTCTCTCTCAGCCTTGTGCTTTCAATATAATAGCTCGTTATTATTCCGGGTACAACAGCGATTATGAGGATTGAGCAGATAGAAAGGAATATTGACATGGCTCTGCCTAAAATTGTAACGGCTGTTATATCTCCGAAACCGATTGTTGTTGCCACGCTAAAGCAATACCATATACTGTCAAAAATGCTTTTTATATTTGGCTCTATTATCCATACACCCACGCTCACACAAGCAAAGATGATTATGTATGTAGTCAAAAATTTTAATGCGCCTGTTCGTTTTAGCACAATTTTTATAAGCCGAGTTTTTTTCATAATTCCACCGCCTGCCTTATTTAACAAAATTATATCAATATTGCCCGATTTAGTCAATAAAATTAAAAATACGATTTTTATTTCTAAATTTGCTCATTTCCCGTATTTAATTTTAATTACGGTATTGGTCGGGCAGCAAATTTAGCAAACAGCTTATTATTTGTCCCGAATATAAAAGTTTTGCTTTTGCTTTACTTCGTTACCCGACCGATGATTCGCTAAACCACCATAATAAAAAAGTCCGACCTTTAAAAGTCGGACTTTAATAACTATTTAGCCTTTTACAAATAACTGTTCCCAATAATAAACATTATTGTCAACATAGCAGGACACACCGATTTTGTTATAATTGCTGTTCATAATGTTTTGGCGATGTGACGGTGACTCCATCCATGCTTTTACAACCTGAGCAGGTGTAGTCTGTCCTTTAGCAATATTTTCGGCTGCCGCACTAAAGAAAACATTGTTTTCAATCAGCGCTGTTATCCAGCTTGTTTCATTTGGGCGCTGATGAGAGAATAGTGTAACTGTTTCCTTTGCTCTTGTGTCTGCCGCATTAGTGATTGTGGTATCCTTTTGCAGTGCCGGAATACCCTCTTTGGCTCTTTCGGCATTTATAAGCTCAATTACCTTATCGGCAAATTCTCTGTTGTAGCTTGCCTGCGAAACAGGTTTTGTTGTTGGCTGCGGTTGTGTTGTTGGCTGAGCGGTGGTCGGCTGAGTGGTAGGAGCGGTTGGAGTATCTCCGCTCGAAATCAGCATTTGTGCTGTGGTTACATCTTGAACATCAATTTTGCCGTCATTGTTGTAGTCGGCAATTATTTTCTGTTCATCGGTTAATTGACCGTCGCCCGATATGTTGATCTGCAAGTATGTAACATCAACCACATCAAATTTTCCGTCACCGTTTAAGTCATAGTCTTGCAAGGCTTGCGCCGATACCGACACCATCGCAGTTGAAATTACCGCAGCAGCCGAGAGAATTACGGCTATAATTTGTTTAAATTTTTTCATATCTGCACCTTTCGTCAGCTTTGATAAATATTGAGGAGAATATTTTTAATATCCCAGAGCTTTTTGGAGAGGTCAACATAGTAGTTATGCGGATTTTCAAATCTCTTAACCTCGTCCCAAAGAAGTCCGATCTGGTCTTTACAGTATTTAGCAATTTCTTCAATGCTTGGTGAGTTATACACACACTCGCCGTTTTTAAATATCGGCACAAGAAGTTCTTTCGCTGTAAAGTCAGTCAAAGTCTTTGTTTTCCAAGTAGCATTTTGGTCAAAAATTGTATGCGGCTTAGAGAAATCCATAACTTCGTCATACACACAAAGCTCATCGGCAAGCGCTTTGCCGCTTTCGTTATCATAGTAACGGTAGAGCTTTTTAAAGTGCGGATTTGTGATTTTTGTTGTATTTTCGCTGACCTTGATTTTAGGGATAATCTCGCCGCTTGTAGGCTCTTCAACGGCTACAAGTTTATATACGCCGCCAAATACAGGCGAGCTTGATGATGTGATAAGTCTTTCACCAACGCCGAAAACATCAACCTGAGCGCCCTGCATCATAAGGTCACGGATAAGATACTCGTCAAGAGAGTTTGACGCAACAATTTTGCAGTTCGGCAACCCTGCCTCGTCAAGCATTTTTCTTGCTTTTTTTGAGAGGTACGAGATATCGCCCGAATCAAGACGGATTGCAAACTCGTTAATTCCCTTTGGAACGAGCACTTCTTTAAACACCTTTATTGCGTTTGGAACACCGCTTTTAAGTGTGTTGTAGGTATCAACAAGCAATGTAGGGTTTTCGGGATAAAGCTCGCAGTAGGTGCGGAAAGCAGTGTACTCGTTGTCAAACATCTGTACCCATGAATGAGCCATTGTACCGCCGGCAGGAACACCATAGAGTGCGTCTGTAAGCGTACAGGCTGTACCTGCACAACCGCCTATATATGCCGCTCTTGCACCGTCAACAGCACCAGTTGCGCCCTGCGCTCTGCGTGAGCCAAACTCAAGCACTGTTCTGCCCTGAGCCGCACGAACGATTCTGTTTGCCTTTGTTGCAATAAGCGTTTGGTGGTTGATTGTCAGCAGGAGATAGGTTTCAATCAGCTGAGCCTCAATAGCAGGCGCTTTTACAGTGATAATCGGCTCGTTAGGGAAGATAGGAGTTCCCTCCGGTATAGCGTAAATATCGCCTGTAAATTTAAAGTTTGCAAGATATTTCAAAAATTCTTCGTCAAAAATTCCTTTTTCTCTGAGATATTCAATATCGCTTTCAGAAAAGTGAAGATTTTTGATATAGTCAATTACCTGCTCAAGACCTGCGGCAATGGCAAAACCTCCGTTGTCGGGCACTTTTCTGAAGAAAAGATCAAAGTAAACATTCTTTTTGTAAAAGCCGTTTTTAAAATAGCCGTTTGACATTGTAAGCTCATAAAAATCGCAGAGCATAGAATAGTTAGTTTCTGTCATTATAAATCACCTGAAATTTTAATTTCAATTTATTCGGACTTATCAGCTTTCAATCTGTTCAAGATTTGCTACGCCCTTTTTAAGGCAAACTTTTTGTGCCGCAACAGCAAGAACACACATTACTATAACAAGTCCAAGGTTAATTATAGCAGGTTCAACGCTAAAAATCCATAGTAATACAAGAGAAATTGTGCAGATAGCGGCGGTAATTGCAATAATTATAGCCGCATTTATTACTGTATTGTAGTTGCCACGCAGTGCGTTTATTTCATCGTCCCACACAAGCTTAGGATTTATGGTGTCTAAAAATATTCCGAGGTAGGTAACAAACACAACGCAAATCAAGCTCAGGGCAATGTGAATAAGCGGAGTTACTATGAAAACAAACGGATTAAATGTTGTTGCGAGTATTGCGCAGTACACATTAAATGCTATTACATACAGCACCATAACCGAGCCGCTGATTATTATGCTTGCGAGAGCTTTTGCGTTGATTTGCGTTCTCAGTCCAACAGGAATGTAGCGCATAAACTGAAAATGCTTGCCTTCTCTTGATATTGAGGACGAGGCAATACTGTTGATTGCCGTAACAAGTGCCGAAATTACAACGGCGGATACAGTGATGATTGTAATGCTTTTCCGGTCGCCTGCAAGGTACGGAGTCAGCACACCCGACAAAAAGTTTGTACTTCCCTGCAAAATCATAATAACAGCCATAAATACAGGCCACAAAAGATTTATGGCAATGCAGTCCATAAAGAACGGCGGTGTTCTGAAAAGCACCAAAAATTCCTTTTTAAGGTAGCTTGCAAAAATGTCCTTTTTAACAGATTTTTCAATAGCCTGTCCTGCAATGCTTTTACTGCGCTTTGATTTTGTTGTATTAATATCCGATACGCCCTTGATATACATTTTTGAGGCGAGAAAAAGGAAAATTGCCACAACTACAACATTAGCAAGCAGATACAAAATTAAAAGACAGGCTCTGTCATCGGCGATAGAATCCATCATAAGAGGAATGTGCGGAAAAATAATGTTCATTACATTTAAAAATCCGTTGTCGGCACTTGCAAGTGAGCTGACGATTGCCTCGGGATTAAATCCGCTCACGCTCACGAGGGCTACCAATGAGCCTACTATAAGTACGGCAGTGCCGATACCTGTGATTTTGTTGAGAAAATCACGATTTTTTACCGAATGGGTAAAATACATAAATATAACGGCAATAATTCCGCAGTAGGCAAGAGGAATTATAGGAACGGTTAAAATGCCGATTAATGAGGCAACTATACCCGTAGCCGAAAATCCATGCGCACACATAAAGCCTGCACAAGCGCCGAGAATCAGGATAAACTCCATAATGTTCTCAGAAAGCAGAGAATAGGCAAACTTAGCGCTTACAATCTCCCTCGGCTTTAACGGCAGAGGAATTAGATTTTCAATATCGTTTGAAAAGTAAAATATATTAATGATTACATTAATGCCGAAGATTACCGACAAAATGGATATAATATGTAAAATTACATTTGCGCCCTGCGTTGTGCCACCGTAAGACATTACGCCGAGAGTGAGCGCATAGGTTATTATGCCGACAAGCAGTCCTGCGGGAATCATAATCAGCAGAACAACGGCAGTGCCCATAATTTTATAAAAGTGCTTTGAGCGCTTTTTTTCAGCCGAGGTAAGCTCGGTTGTTTTTATAAAGGTTTTTAATAAAGTTAAGAAATTACTCATTTTCAGTCAGCTCCAAAAAGATTTGTTCAAGTGATTTGCCTGTGTTCTGACTGCAAAGGTTATCAAGAGTGCCGTCATACAGCGACCTGCCCTTTTTAATGATAATAACCTTGTCGCAGAGCTTTTCCGCTACCTCAAGTATGTGAGTAGAGAAAAATACACAGTTGCCCTTGTCGGCGTGTTCACGCATCATAGACTTTAGTTCAAAGGCACTTTTTGGGTCAAGACCGATTAAAGGCTCGTCAAGAATCCATACATCGGGATTGTGAACAAGTGCGGCGGCAACCATAATTTTTTGGCGCATACCATGCGAATAGCTCAGCATAGGAGCTTTAAGGCTGTCGGTAAGACCGAATCTGTCGCAAACCTCGGTAAATCTCTTTTTGCGCACATCGGTGGGAACTTTGTATATGTCGCCTATAAAATTGAGAAATTCAATTCCTTTAAGCCTTAAAAACATATCGGGACTGTCGGCAATGTAGCCGATGCTTTTTTTAGCCTCAAGCGGATTTTTTTTAATATCGTAGCCGTTAATGCTGATTTCTCCGCTGTCGCTTGATAAAATACCCGTCAGCATTTTTATTGTGGTGGTTTTTCCCGAGCCGTTTGGCCCGATAAAGCCTACAATTTCGCCCTTGTTTACATTAAAGGACAAATCGTCTACCGCTTTAAGGGTGTTGTTAAACACCTTTGTAACATTATTGAATTTTATCATAATTTCAACCCCTTATGTATTTGTATTTATATAAATATTATAAAATCATAGGCTTGCATTGTCAATTATTTTTATAATGTTTTTAAATATTGACGATATATAATTGTATATTTATTGTTTGCAAAAGAAAAAATAAAAATTTTGTCCGTATTTGTCCCAATGTTGTCATAGTTGTGTCTGTATAATAAAGGCATAGAAAATCAAACAGACAAACTTTCATTTCTTAAAGGAGAAAACATTATGACAACTTACAAATTCAATCAAAACCAAACACAAAGATCATCAACATTATTTAGCCCAAACCCTGTATTAAGAAGAATGTCTAAATCAAGCGCAAGAGCAACCGATTCAAGCTGCGCAACATATAAGGGCATATTGGTAAAGACACTTTATTTTCTCGCTGCAACCGTTGCAGGCTTTGCTTTATTCTTGCTTATCTCTCCAATGCTTGCATTTGGTCATCATATTCATAGCGGAATTTTTGATTTTTACCTTCCGCAGATGATGGTTACAGGCGTTGCAGCTATCGTAGGCATAATCGCACCGTTTGTTGCTATATTTGCTCAGCGTACAGCACCTGTAAGCGGTACACTTTACACACTCAGCCAAGGCATTATTATTGCAGCAATTTCAGTTTTCTATAAGGGCGCTTATTCAAATTTAATTGTATGGGCAGCAGTTATTACTCTTGTAATTGTATTCGCTATGCTTTTACTCTTTACTTCAGGCAAAATCAGAGCTACCGACAAGTTCAAAGCTGTTACTCTTACACTTTTACTTTCAACAATCGGCATTTCAATTATTGGCTTTATCGCTTTCCTTATTCCTGCAACAAGAGGTTTTGTATTGGTTTTTGCAGGTAATCCAATCTTCGGTGTTGTAATGTCAGTTGTATTTATTGTAATTGCAGCTTTATTCCTCATCAGCGACTTTCAGGTAATTCGTGAAACTGTTGAAAATCATCACCCAAAGAAAGACGAGTGGGCAGTATCACTCGGTCTTGCATTTACAGTAATTTGGCTCTACTTCAAGGTTCTTGACCTCTTAATGAGAATTTACAGCGCAAAGAGCTAAATCAACTTTTAAGGAGATACGCATATGAGCGTAATTTTAAAAACCTATCAATTATCAAACATACAAAAAGGCCGTTTAGGACAACATTTTCTGTTGGTTAAGGAAATGGAAGTTTGATTTTATATATTGCAAGAATCCCATTCCGATTTTGGAGTGGGATTTTTGCTTTAATATAAAAATATACACAAATATAGTTGCGGATATTCTCCTTGTGCATATTGCGGTTTAGTTGTATAATAGTGTAGAAAATAATTTGTGGGGTGTTATTTTGAAAAAGAGTAGGCTGGGCATCAGCCTAAATGTAGTATTTGCCATATTGTTTGTAGTGCTGCCGGTAGTATTTTGCATTACCGCAAAAGCATTTGCTACAAGCAGCGGCTATTCCGTTACGCCTGTAACTCTGACGGGCGAATACACAACCGACAAAGGCGATACCTTTAAACTTGACAATGATCACCCGTTTTTAAATAATAATTATAAGTCGATAACTTTTAAAGGTAAAATCAATGCTTATGTCATTCCTCGGCATAGTAATTCAGCTTGTAAACCTTATTATGGCGGTAAAAAAGAATTACGATGAACAGCTCAATTACGAAAAGGTGCAGTCTGAACTGTTAAAGTCACGAGTAACTATTATGATTTCACAAATTCAGCCGCATTTCCTTTATAACTCACTCACTTCCATTGCGCAGTTTTGCGAAAAAGACCCAAAGCTTGCCAAGACCGCAACTATTGATTTTGCAAATTATTTGCGTGGCAATATGAACAGCATTAAAGACGAACACCCTGTTCCGTTTGAAACAGAACTAAGTCGCCTTAAAACATATTTGTCACTTGAAAAAATGCGCTTTGGCGATGACTTAAATATTGTGTATGACATTGGAGTAACCGACTTTACAATTCCGTCGCTTACGGTTCAGCCGCTTGTAGAAAACGCCGTAAAGCATGGCGTTGGTATGAAAGAGGACGGCGGAACTGTTACCATATCCACCAAGGAATACGATGACCGCTATGAGGTTGTGGTTTCCGATGACGGTGTAGGATTTGATACCACAAAACCGAACCCCGACACATCTCGGCATTGAAAACATTAAAGAAAGAATTTCAACAATGTGCAACGGCGATGTTACCATTGAAAGCGAGGCAGGCAAAGGAACTGTATCTACAATTAAAATTTTTAAAGACACAAAGGAGGATTAATTATGAAAATACTTGCAGCAGATGACGAGGCGCTTGCACTTGAAATGCTTGTTAATTCTATCAGAGAGGTAAAGCCTGACGCAGGCGCTGTAAATTCATATATGAACGAATATATGTCGCAGTATTATTGGGCAGAGTTTATTTAGTAAAATGAGAAAGGGTAAATATTTATGAGTAAAAATGGTAGTAAACGATTGACAAATGCGGTTGCTCAATCCGACAGCGGAGTAAACCTCAGCTTTAAACTGCTGTCGGCAATAGGAATTATAATTATAGTTTCGGGACATTGCTACAAGGGAGGAATGTCCCTTGCGTATGATTGGTTTCCGATTTATTCCTTTAACCTTGCCTTGTTTGTGTTCATTTCAGGTTATTTCTACAAGGACAAGCACGAGGATAATGTATTAAAGTACATATGGGGCAGAGCAAAAAGACTGCTTATCCCTGCATATCTTTGGAATATTGCATACGGTATATTCGTAATTATTATGAAAAACTGCGGATATGTTTCGGGTCAGATGTAAACCCGTATAACCTCTTTATTATGCCGTTTGTAGACGGTGAGGCATTCCAATACAACCTCGGTTCGTGGTTTGTATATCCCCTGTTCTGCGTGTATATTATCAACATACTTTTCAGAAAGCTGTTGAGCCTTATAAAACTCAATAACGAGTATATCATTCTTATTGTATATTCGGTGGTGGGTATGGTTGCCGTTCAGACTTCAATAGAAACACCTAACGGCTTTCACGGACCAATGCTCTTACTGTTCAGGACTATGTTCTTTTTGCCATGCTTTGAATTTGGCAAGTTCTATAAGGCAAAGCTTGAAAAGCACGATAACCTCAACAGCTTTGCGTATTTTGGCATTCTCTTTGCGGTTCAGCTTATTTTGCTTACATTCTTTAAGAACCTTGAGTACACACCGTCAAAGTGCAATCAGTTTGAAAACGGCTGTATAATTCCGTACATAACGGCAATTACAGGCATTGCCTTTTGGCTTAGGGTTTCAAAGCTCATTGCGCCGATTATCAAGCATTGGAAACCGATTTTGCTTGTAGCCGACAATACATACAGCATAATGATTCACCACCTTACAGGCTTTATGTTGGTAAAATGGCTGTTCTATTTAATAAGCCGCATAACTCCGCTTTTCTCTGACTTCAGTATTCAGACAATGAAAGAAACTATCTGGTATTTCTATATGCCAAACGGAGTTTACAGTTATGCTATAATCTACCTTGCGGTAGGAATTTTCTTTTCCGTTCTTATCGGAGTTATTCAGAAAAAGGTGTGGAAATCCATTAAATCCGCATTCACCCCCAATATTTCAAAGTCAAAAGCATAATTTAGGAGCGCTCGGTACGGGCGCTCTTTTTACATTATAAAATCAGATACTACAATAATTTCCAAATAAATATACTAAAAATTCAAGTGCTTGTGCAAGTAACTGAATTGCACAATTTTGTATTGACAGTAAATTCCATATTTGCTATTATTTTATTGTATATTGAGAAATATATAAAATATTTTGTTATAATGACAAGGAGAGAAAATAAATGAAAAAAATTTTAGCGTCAATTATTGCTGTGATTTTAGCTGTAAGCGGGTTATCTGTGATTTCAATTACAGCAAATGCGGCAACTATTTTTATAAGCGGCAACTATGAATATACTGTAAATTCAGATGATACCGTAAATATTGCGGGATATAAGGGTATAGCAACCGATATTACAATTCCGTCACAAATTTTAAATAAAAATGTTGTAAAAATTTCTGATAATTCTTTTTACAACAATAGCACATTAACTTCTGTTAAAATACCAAATACAATAAAAGTTGTCGGTTCAATGGCATTTCACAATTGTACAAAACTTTCAAAAGTTACATTACCAAGCAATCTTACGGAAATTGGCTATAATGCATTTGAAGGAACAACAGCACTTACAACAATTACAATTCCAAAAACAGTTACAACAGCCGGTAATAATGTATTTAACGGTTCGGCACTTAAAACAGCCACTATAGAAAATGGTGCAACAGCAGTAGCAGACAATCTTTTCAGTAACGCTAAAAATTTAACTAAAGTAACTATACCGAATACAGTTAAAAAAATCGGCTCAATGTCCTTTTATGACTGTACAAAATTATCCTCGGTAACTTTGCCGAATACTCTTACATCAATCGAAACATCTGCATTTAAAAATTGCCAAGCTATGAAATCTATTACTATTCCAAAGAGTGTTACATATTTTGGTACAACCGCAGTGGGCTATAGTGATGGCAGAGTTATTGACGGATTTATAATTTACGGCTATAAAAATACAAAGGCGCAGACATACGCAACCAAAAATAAAATTACATTCAAAGCATTGCAGGAGGAAACTGTACCTGTAGGTGATATAAATAATGACGGCAAAATAGATGTATCGGATGTTACATACTTACAGATGTATCTCTCCGGTGATTCGTCATATGTAATTAAAAACACCAAGGCGGCAGACGCAAACGGTGACGGAAAAATTGATGTTGCAGATGTAACACAAATTCAGAATATAATTGCATCGGCGGCATAATTAAAATTACATAAACTGATAGCGCAAAAGCTGTTTCGGCAAATGTCGGAGCGGCTTTTTGCTTTGCTTTGAATAAAATATGGGAATAAAAAGACATTAATCGGGATAGAATACTTTTGAGTAATCTTGATTGATTTATGACTGAATTTGAACGATTTAAAAGTGTAAAAGGAAAATCACTTGTTAAAATACATAAAACTATATGCGATTTTTGATATAAACTAACTGAATTTCAATTTTAATGAATTTTTTTGAAATAATTTGCTTGACTTTGGCGAAACAGGTGTTATAATGTACTCAAGAGGTGAGGGAAATGCTTACTCAGGAAAGATACCAAACAATACTTCAAATATTAAACGAAAAAAATACGGTTACGGTTCAGGAGCTTACAAAGCTCTTAAATACATCTGAGTCAACAATAAGGCGTGACCTTACAACACTTGACGAGATGGGCAAGCTGAATAAGGTATTCGGAGGAGCAACCTCAATTCATCAGCTGTCGGGCGTATATGAGCCTGATGTGGAGTCAAGAGAAAGCGTAATGCTTGAGGAAAAGAAAGCAATCGCTATCTATTGTGCCAAACTTATTAATGATACGGATTTTGTGTATATAGATGCAGGCACAACCACAGATCTTCTCACGGATTACATTACAAATAAAAACGCAACCTATGTTACAAACGGCATTACACACGCAAAAAAGCTGATAAGAAAAGGCTTAACAACCTACACAATCGCAGGCAGAATAAAGCCGGCTACCGAGGCTATTGTAGGTACAGAGGGACTTAGGTCGCTTAAAACATATAATTTTACAAAATCCTTTATGGGTACTAACGGAATTGAAATTAATGCAGGCTTTACCACACCTGATATGGACGAGGGCTTGATCAAAGAGGAAGTAATAAAAAGGAGCTATATGTCTTTTGTTCTTGCCGACAACACCAAATTCAGAAAGGTATTTCCTATTACCTTTGCGGATATTAAAGACTGCTGTATTATAACCGACAAACTTCCGTACAAGGAGTTTTCGGAAAAAACAATAATCAAGGAGGTTATGAAGTGATTTACACAGTTACACTAAACCCATCAATTGATTACATCGTTCGTCTTGATGAGCTTAAGACAGGAATTACAAACAGAACTACAAGTGAAGAGTATTATATCGGCGGCAAGGGCATAAATGTTTCGTGTGTGCTTTCGGAGCTCGGTATAAAGAGCACAGCACTTGGTTTTGTTGCAGGCTTTACGGGAGAGGCTATTGAAAAAGGTCTGAAAAATCCTAAAATCACAGCAGATTTTATCACACTTAAAAGCGGAATTTCAAGAATCAATATCAAGATAAAGGCAGGAGAGGAAACAGAAATCAACTGTCAAGGTCCGCATATTGACGAAGAAGAACTTTTGAATCTGTTTGATAAAATCGACAATATTCAAAGCGGCGACACACTCATAGTTGCAGGAAATATTCCGAACACCCTGCCTGACGATGTTTACGAGAGAATCCTCGAAAGACTTGAGGGCAAAGATGTAAGAATTGTTGTTGACGCAACCAAAAAGCTGCTTGTAAATTCTTTAAAATACAAGCCGTTTTTAATCAAACCAAACAGACAAGAGCTTTCAGAAATTTTTGATACCACAGTCAAAACCGAAAGCGATGTTGTAAAATATGCTCGGGAATTACAGAAAATGGGCGCTAAAAATGTTCTCGTATCGCTCGGCGGTGACGGTGCATTGCTTGTAGATGAATTTGGTGAGGTTCACAAAGAGGGCGTTATCAAAGGCTACAAGGTGCTCAACACAGTAGGTTCGGGCGATTCTATGGTGGCAGGCTTTGTGGCAGGCTGCATAGACAAAAACGATTATTCATATGCGTTAAAGCTCGGCAGTGCCTGCGGAAATGCAACAGCATTTTTAAACGGACTTGCCACAAAAGAAAAAATCGAAGAATTGCTTGCTCAGTTCTGAGTGGGTAGAAATAAATAAATAAATAAAAAAGGAGAAGAATTTATGCGTATTACTGATTTATTAAAGCAAAGTGCCATAGAGCTTAATGTATCAGTGGCAAACAAACAGGCAGCAATCGACAAGCTCGTTTCATTGCACGAAAAGAGCGGAAACCTTGTAAACGCAGCCGAGTATAAGAAAGGAATCCTCGCAAGAGAGGAAATGGGAACAACAGCGGTTGGTATGGAAGTTGCCATTCCGCACGCAAAGAGCACGGCAGTTAAAGCTCCTGCACTTGCAGCAATTACAGTTCCAAACGGCGTTAATTACGACGCTCCCGACGGACAGCCTTGCAAGCTTATATTTATGATAGCAGCTACAACAGACGGCGATGTTCACCTTGAGGTTCTCGCAAGACTTATGCAGCTTTTAATGCATGAAGATTTTACAGCGAAACTTAAAGCCGCAAAAACTCCGAAAGAATTTATCTCTATTATTGACGCAAAAGAAACAGAGAAGTTCCCCGATGATCCAAAGGCAGAAGTTCCTGCAAAGAAGGGTTACAGAGTTCTTGCTATCACAGCTTGTCCAACAGGTATTGCTCATACTTATATGGCGGCTGAATCACTCCAGAAAGCCGGCGACAGCCTTAACATTCCGATTAAGGTTGAAACAAACGGTTCGGGCGGTGCAAAGAATGTGCTTACCGAAGAAGAAATTGCAAATTGTGACGGTATCATCATTGCCGCTGACATCACAATAAATCTTGCCCGTTTTGACGGCAAGCCCGTTTTACAGTGTGCCGTTTCAGACGGTATTCATAAGCCAGAAGAGCTTATCAACAAGATTGTAAACAAAGAAGTTCCCGTATATCATCACAAAGGCGGTTCTGCAGATGCTCCAAAGAAGAGAGGCGGCGCTTACGGTCACCTTATGAACGGTGTATCACATATGCTCCCGTTCGTTGTAGCAGGCGGTATCTTCATTGCAATTGCATTCCTTATTGATATTGCATGCGGTGTTAACGCACAGGAGGTTGGCAGTACATTCGGTACGGTAACTCCTGCAGCCGCATGGTTTAAGACACTCGGCGGTGTGGCATTTAACCTTATGGTTCCTATTCTTTCCGGCTTTATCGCAATGTCAATTGCAGACCGTCCCGGCCTTCTCGTTGGTCTTGTAGGCGGTTTCCTTGCAACATCAGGCGCAACCTTTGCAGATCCGGGTGCTGTTAACACAGTTCCGTCAGGCTTCCTCGGTGGCTTGCTTGCAGGTTTCGTAGGCGGTTACTTAATGCTTGCTATTGAAAAAATGTGCGATAAGATGCCTAAGGCTCTTGAGGGTATCAAGCCAGTTCTCATCTATCCGCTTCTCGGACTCGGCGGTATTCTCGTTGTAATGTGCGCAGTCAACCCGTTCATGGGTATGATTAACTCAGGTATGTCAGACGGCCTTAACGCTATTGCCTCTAACCCTGCAATGATGGTTCCGCTCTGTGCGCTCCTCGCAGGTATGATGTCTATCGACATGGGTGGTCCTTTCAACAAGGCAGCTTATGCATTCGCAACACTTAACCTTGCAAATGCAGACGATCAGGCATACATCATTATGGCAGCAGTTATGATCGGCGGTATGGTTCCTCCAATCGCAATCGCTCTTTCAAACACATTCTTCAAGAATCGTTGGACAGACGAAGAAAGAAAGAATGCTCCCGTAAACTATGTAATGGGACTTTCATTCATCACAGAAGGTGCAATTCCTTACGCAGCAGGTCATCCGCTTCAGGTTATCCCTTCATGTATCGTTGGTTCTGCAGTAGCAGGCGCATTTTCAGCTCTCTTTGGCTGTAAGCTTATGGCTCCTCACGGCGGTATCTTCGTATTCGCAACAATGCAGGGTACATGGTATTTCTACCTCCTTGCTCTTGCAATCGGTGCAGTAGTTTCAATGTTTATGCTTGCTTTACTTAAAAAGCCACTCAACAAAGAAGTTAAAAAAGTTAAATAATTTCAACAAAAAATCTTCCATTATTTCTTAAAATATGATAAAATAAACTTGAAAAAGGGCGGGGAGCAAACCTCCCTGCCCAACCAAAACTATTACAAAGGGGTTTTCTATTATGGTATCAAAAAAACTTACATTAAATAATGCATCAGGTTTTCATATGCGTCCCGCATCAGTATTTGCAACAGCAATGGCAAAGTTCCAGAGTGATGTTACAATTGATTTCAACTCAAACAAAATCAATGCAAAAAGTCTTTTAAATATTATTGCAGCTTGTATTAAGTGCGGCAGCGAGTTTGTAGTAGAATGTAACGGCCCTGACGAAGAAGAGGCTCTTGCAAAGGCAGTAGAGCTTATTGAAAGCGGACTCGGTGAATAAAAACGGGAGCGTGTCTTGCGGCACGCTTTCTTACTAAAATTTGAAAGCAGGTGAGGTTATGTTACACGGAACACCCGCTTCCGAGGGTATCGGACTCGGAAGAGTAATGATTATTGAAGAAACAAAACTTGAATATAACAATGTTACTGTTACGGATACCGAGGCAGAGGTTGAGCGTTTCAGAAATGCAGTTCAGATTTTCTGCGACAATACCGCCGCTCAGGCAGATGCGCTGAAAGCGTCGGCAGGTGAAAAAGAGGCAGAAATTCTTGAGGGTCACATTCAGATGATGAAAGACCCGTATATGTGCGGTGAAATCGAAAAACTCATTGACAACGGTCAGTGTGCCGAGGCTGCACTTGAGTATATGTGCGATATGTTTATTACGATGTTTTCTGCCACAGATGACGAGCTGACACAGCAGAGAGCAGCTGATGTTAAGGATTTAAAAACAAGTATGCTAAGCATTTTGCTCGGCGTAAAAGAGGTTAAACTCTCGGCAGCGCCAAAGGGCACAATAGTTGTTGCAAAAGAGCTTACTCCGTCAATGACAGCAGGCATCAACAAAGAAAACATTGTCGGCATTATTACAGAAACAGGCGGCAAGACATCACATTCGGCAATTCTTGCAAGAGCGCTTGAAATTCCGGCTGTACTCAGCGTAAACGGCGCAGTGTCAAAGCTGTCGGCAGGCGAATATGTAATAGTTGACGGCAGCGATGGTGTTGTTATCAACGAGCCTGATGACGCTACCATTCAGGAGTACAATACAAAGAGAATTAATTTCCTCAAGGAGCGCAAAGAACTTGAAAACTTCAGAGGCAAGGTAACCAAGGCTTTAAGCGGCGAGGAATACGAGCTTTTCTGCAATATCGGCAAGCCGGAAGACGCAATAAAGGCGGTTGAGGCAGACGGCGAGGGCGTTGGTTTGTTCAGAACGGAATTTTTATTTATGGACAGGACCGCTTTGCCTACAGAGGACGAGCAGTTTGACGCTTACAAAAAGGCAGCGCTCACACTAAAGGGCAAGCCTGTTATTATCAGAACTCTTGACATCGGCGGCGACAAGGAAATTCCTTATCTCGGACTTAAAAAGGAAGAAAATCCGTTCTTGGGCTTCAGAGCAATCAGATATTGCCTAAAGCACAAGGATTTATTTAAAACACAGCTCAGAGCAATTGTAAGAGCAAGCGCTTTTGGCGATGTAAGAATTATGTTCCCGCTTATTACAGCTGTTGAAGAACTTAGAGAGGGCAAGGCTCTTGTTGAAGAGGTTAAGACTGAACTTAGGGAACAGGGAGTAGAATTTAACGAAAATATCCCTGTAGGCATTATGACAGAAACCTCGGCGGCAGTTATGATTGCTGATATTCTTGCTAAAGAATCCGACTTTTTCAGCATCGGTACAAATGATCTTACGGGTTATACAATGGCTTGCGACAGAGGAAATGACGATGTTGCATATCTGTATTCTCCGTTACAGCCGAGTGTGCTGAGAGGAATTAAGTATATTATTGATTGCGCAAACAAGAATAATATTCCTGTCGGAATGTGCGGCGAGGCAGCGGCTAACCCTATGATGGTGCCGTTACTTATGTCATTCGGACTTACCGAGTTCAGCGTTTCCGCTCCATCGGTATTAAAGGTGAGAAAGACTATTTCTACATGGTCAAAGGCAGAGGCAGACAAAGTAGCTGAAAAGGTACTTGCAATGGCCACAGAAAAAGAGATAAGCGATTACCTTAAAACTCTTTTATAATTAATCAGACAACAAGTTTCATAATCAACTCTAAATAATAGTTTGCAAAGGGCAGTGTTCATATGAGCACTGCCCTGAGCCTTTATGTGAAAATAATTTTAACAATAATTTATAAAATTTGGTTCTTTGTCAATAGTTGGAGTTAAGAACATAGTTATTAAGGCTTCCCCTCGAGGGGAAGCCTGTTTAGTTTGTTGAAATTTTTAGGATATCATCATTACCCCAACATTTATCATAGAACCGAAATAAATTAACAGGGACTTTATTTATGCTTTGTAAATGATTATGTTTAGCTTT
>OGNV01001303.1_pt1 | contig 16522 bp, 10 predicted proteins | sample 1573561 | NCBI WGS metagenome assembly OGNV01 (sample SAMEA2581892, study PRJEB24529) | metagenome | biome: Human gut stool | place: China | collected 2011
GCATTAAAGTCCTACATCAACAGCCTTGGCATGGGCATTATCGGCGACCTGCCTATCTATGTGGCCATGGACTCCGCCGATGTCTGGGCGGAGCGCTCCATGTTCCGTCTGGACAGCCGGGGCATTCCCACAGAGGTGGCCGGTGTTCCGCCGGACTACTTCTCCAAGGACGGCCAGCTTTGGGGCAATCCGCTCTACAATTATGACGCCATGAAGCGGGACGGCTTCGGCTGGTGGATCCGCCGGGTGGACGGCGCCGCCAGACTGTATGACGTGATCCGCATTGACCATTTCCGGGGCTTCGCCAGCTATTGGGCAGTCCCCTTCGGCTCTCAAACCGCCAAAAACGGCCGTTGGGTCAAGGGGCCGGGGCTGGATCTGCTGAGCGTCCTCACCGGCTGGTTCCACGGCATCCGCTTCATCGCAGAAGATCTGGGTGAGCCTTCTCCCGACGTGACGAAGCTGCTGGCGGATTCCGGTCTGCCGGGGATGCGGGTTCTGGAATTTGCCTTTTCCCCCACAGCGGACAGCGCCTATCTCCCCCATAACTGCGTAGAGAACTGCGTGTGCTATGCCGGGACTCATGACAACGCCCCGCTGGCCCTGTGGCGTCAGGAGGCAGAGCCGGAGGAGATCGACTTTGCCGTGCAGTATCTGGGGCTCAATGAGCGGGAGGGCTTCAACCGGGGTGTGCTCCGGGGCGGCATGACCTCCCCCGCGTCCCTGTTCGTGGCCCAGATGCAGGACTGGCTGGAGCTTGGCGAAGGCAGCCGGATCAACACCCCCGGCACAGGCCGGGACAACTGGCAGTGGCGGCTCCTTCCCGGTGAACTGACGGTGGATTTGATCAGCGGCATCCGTGAGATGACCCGGATCTATGGCCGTCTCCCCGCCAAGCAGTCCAAAACTTAAGCGATATACGAACCGTCCCCGGAGGCTTTCAAGCCTCCGGGGACGGTTTTTTAACTATTTGGCAGAAAAATCTGCTTTACAGACGGTTTTACAGTTTTTTCAGATGCTTTCCGGCGGCCTTCAGCATCAGCTTCTTCGTACCGCCCTCGAAGGCCACCTCCGCCAGGGCGTCGCCGCCCATAGGCTTTACCGACACCACAGTGCCCTTGCCGAAAGCGGTGTGCTCAACCTGGTCTCCCTGACTGAGCTGGATCAGTCCCACCGACGGTGCGGCAGGGGTACTGCCCCGGCTGCTGGTGCGGAGGGTCTGGGCCGCGGGTTTGGTGCTCTTGTAGGTATGGACGCCGCCGCTGACATAACCGCCGGAACGGCCCGAGCTTCCGTTGTAAGAACTGCCGCCAAAAGAACCTCCGCCAAAATCATCGCCCCAGCGGCTGCCGCCGAAGCCGTCCTCGTCATAGGTGCCGAATTTCGGTTCCGGCTTGCTCTCCCAGCGCATATCCTCCGCCGGGATCTCATCTAAAAAGCGGCTGGACTTGTTAGCGCTGGTGCGGCCGTAGAGCATCCGCTGGCGGGCGTTGGTCATCACCAGCTTTTCCCGGGCCCGGGTCATGGCCACATAGCACAGCCGCCGTTCTTCCTCCAGCTCTTCCTCGTCATACATGGAAGCCGTGCCGGGGAAGATCCCCTCCTCCATGCCCACCACATACACCACCGGGAATTCCAAGCCCTTGGCAGAGTGAATGGTCATCATGGTCACACAGTTGTCATCCGCCTCCACACTGTCCAGATCCGTGTACAGGGCGATCTCGTTCAGGAACCCGGACAGGGTGGCGTCCTCCGGGTCCTGCTCCAAAAAGCCCAGAATGTTGGACTTCAATTCCTGCACGTTTTCGATGCGGCCCCGGCTCTCCATGTCCTTTTTCTCCTCCAGCGCCCGGACGTAGCCGGTCTGGTTCAGGACTTCATCGTAAAATTCCGGCAGGGCCAGTGTGGCGCCTGCCCGCCGCAGGCCATCAATCAGGTCCGCAAACTTGATGAGCTTGGCAGATGCCGCTTTCAGGGTGGGGAACAGATCCGCGTTGCGGATGATCTCGTAGAGGGACGCCCCCTGCTCCGCCGCCAGCTCCGCCACCTTGTCCATAGTGGTCGCGCCGATGCCCCTTGCGGGCGTATTGATGATGCGGCGGAGCCGCAGATCGTCCATGGGGTTATTCAGCACGCACAGGTAAGCCAGCATATCCTTGATCTCCGCCCGGTCGAAGAACTTCATGCCGCCTACAACTTTATAGGGGATGGCGTTGCGCTTCAGAGCGTATTCCAGTGCGTTGGACTGGGCGTTCATCCGGTAGAGAATGGCGGTATCCCGGAAGTTCCGTCCCCGGTTGACCCCCATGAGGATGTCCCCGGCCACGAAGTTTGCCTCGTCTCCCTCGTTGAAGCTGGTCTTTACTGTCACCACGTCGCCGCTGCCGTTGTCCGTCCAGAGGGTCTTGCCCTTCCGGCCCTCGTTATTTTTAATGACGGCGTTGGCGGCATCCAGAATGTGCTGGGTGGAGCGGTAGTTCTGTTCCAGTCGGATCACCCGTGCGTCCTTGTACTGCTTTTCAAAATTCAGGATATTCTCAATGTTGGCCCCCCGGAAACGGTAGATGGACTGGTCATCGTCACCCACCACGCAGAGGTTCCGGTGTCCCCCGGCCAGCAGGCCGGTAAGAAGATATTGCAGGTGGTTGGTGTCCTGATACTCGTCCACCAACACATACCGGAACTTTTTCTGGTAGTAGTCCAGCACCTCCGGTTCCTTTTGCAGCAATGTGACGGTGTGGTAAATGATGTCGTCAAAGTCCAGGGCATTGGCGGTGCTGAGCTTTTGCTGATAGGCGGCGTAGATCTTGGCGATCCGGGTATTTTTCCAATCGTTTGCGGCTTCCGCCTTTTTGCGGAACACCTCCGGCCCCTCATAGCGGTCCTTGGAGGCGCTGATGGCGGAGAGGACGCTGCGGATGGGGAAGGTCTTTTCGTCCAGATTCTGCTCCTTCAGAATATCCTTGATGACCCGCTTGGCGTCATCGGTATCGTAGATGGTGAAGTCCTTGTCAAAGCCAATGCGGTCAATGTCCCGCCGCAGGATGCGGACGCAGGCGGAGTGGAACGTGGAGGCCCACACATCGTTGGCGGCGGGGCCAAGACGGGCCGCCAGCCGCTCCTTCAATTCTCCCGCCGCCTTATTGGTGAAGGTGATGGCGATGATCTCCCATGGCCGGGGGGCGTCCACGGCACAGAGCCGGTGGACCCGGCGAACCTCGTCACCGTCTGGCCGATCCGGGAAGTGCTCCAAAAAGTCCAGATCCTCCTCCGTGGCCCAGTCGGGGACCTCGTCGCTGTCGCTGCCCCGGCCATAGGTCAGCAGGTTGTAGACCCGCTGGATCAGCACCGTGGTCTTGCCGCTGCCCGCCCCCGCCAGCAGCAGGAGAGGTCCCTCGGTGGTCATGGCCCCCTGACGCTGCATGGGGTTCAGCCGGGCCAGATCCCGGGCGATCACCGCTTTCCGGGCGGTCACATACCGTTGTTCAAAGTCAGTCATACTGTTCTCCGTTCTCTCTGTTTTTCTAAACTGACCTCTATTTTACGGCAAAAAGCAGCCGCGGTCAACGGCGGAACCGCCGATTTTTCCGTATCCGTTTTGTAACCAAATCAAGGTTGACATTTGTCTACCTTTTTGCTACGCTGGTGGTGTAAGAGGTAGACAACTGTATACCAAGCGAGGTGCGCTATGAAAATTGATCTCTCCAACAGCGAATGGAAGCTGATGAACCGCCTGTGGCAGACCGCTCCCATGACCATCACGGAACTGACCGCCGCCTTGCGGGAGGACACCGGCTGGTCGAAAAACACGGTCATCACCATGCTCTCCCGTCTGGAGGGCAAGGAGGCCGTCCGCCACGAGGAAGGCCGGCGGGCCAAGCTGTATTTCCCCGCCGTGGGCCGGGAGGCCGCCATCGAGGCGGAAACCGAGACCTTTTTGGACAAAATCGGCGGGCTGGGCCTGCTGATGAGCGCCATGGTGGAAAAAAATGCCCTGACAGAGAACGACATTGCGGAGCTGTCCGCCATTTTGGAGAAAGCGGGTGGAAAACTATGAAAGAGATCCTGTTGACTTCTTCCGTTCTGATCCTTGCCCTGCTGCTTTTGCGGCTGCTGTTCCGGAAAACCATCTCCCGCCAGGTGCAGTACGCCCTGTGGGGGCTGGTGGCGCTGCGGCTGCTGGTGCCGGTCAGCCTGCCCGCCATGGAGCACAACGTCCTGACGGCGGCGGAGCCGGTAACGGCCCGGATCACCGCCCCGGCCCTGTATGTGACCCCCTATCGGGAGACCATTGTCTCCGCCCCGCCGGGCGTCTTCCAAACCCCCGCCCCCTATCAGTCCTTCCGGGTGGACACCGCCACAGAGGACAGCACCGTGACGTTTACCGACGGGAAAAATGTCACCCATTCCATCGAGTATAAAAGTCAGATCCCTCTGACCCCCGTTCTGAAAGCCGTCTGGCACACCGGGATGTATGTCATGGCGGCGTGGTTCCTGCTTGCGAACCTCCGCTTCATGCTCCGTCTCCGCCGGAGCCGGAGGCCATACCCGGCAGCGGGCTGCAAATACCCGGTGTATCTGGCAGAGCATCTGCCGTCCCCCTGTTTGTTCGGGCTGCTGCGGCCTGCGGTTTACCTGACCCCCGCCGCCGTGGAATCCCCGGAGACATTGCGGCACGTTCTGGCCCACGAGACTACCCACGCCCGCCATCTGGACCCCCTGTGGAGCCTGCTGCGGTGCGTGTGTCTGGCGGTATACTGGTTCGATCCGCTGGTGTGGATCGCCGCCGTTGTCTCCCGCCGGGACTGCGAGCTGGCCTGCGACGAGGGTGCGCTGAAACGGCTGGGGGAGGCGGAACGCATCCCCTATGGCCGGACGCTGCTGCGGCTGATCCCCGTAGCCCGGACGCCGGAAAGCCCTATGCTTTCCGCCACCACCATGACGGCGGGAAAGCGGGAGTTGAAGGATCGCGTCACCCGCATCGCGGAAAACCGCCGCACCGTGGGCGTCGCTCTGCTGGCGGTGGTGACCGCCGCCGCGCTGGTATGCGCCCTCACCTTCACCGGGGCAAAGCCCTCCGTGCGGTCTCTGACCGGCGAGGAGCTGTCCGGGTACGCGCTGGCGTTCAACACCGCTGACCGCTGGCAGGACTCTGCCGGGAATGACTGCGCCCTCCGTCCCGTCCAGTTTTTGACCTCCGTCTATGACGATCCCGTGAAGATCGATATGTATCACCTGTTTTACAACGGCGTTTCACTGGAACAGCCGATTTCTGCCGCGGAACGGCAAGAGCTGGTGGACACCTGCTATGACGGCTATGGCCCGGAGGTGGATCTCATCAAGATCACCGCAGAGCAGGCGGATCACGTTCTGGTGCGCTGGGTCGATCTGCCCCTGACAGAAACCGACGTGCTGAATATGGGCAGCTTTTCCTATCTTGCAAATTACGACGCCTATTACCACTTCCACGGAGACACCAACGCCCCCGGTGACGTCTGCTTCTATGCCGGGGAGCGGAGCGGCGATACCGTGACCCTCTACTATCAGCCGGAGCAGTGCGGCGTTTATCTCATGGATACCGCCGGTTCCGGGGAGGAAGTCTGGGCCAAGGTCACGGTGGAGCCGCAGAAAGACGGCGGCTTCCATATCCTCTCCAATCAGCTCTGCCATCGGCCAGATGGCCTGCTTGGGGAGAGCCGTCCCCTGACCGGCGAGGAACTGGCCTTCTTCAACACGGAGTTCTTCAACAGCGAAACAGCTGATGAAAACGGCATGGCAAACGCAAACTACCATAACCAGTTCCTCACCTGCCTGTACGATAGTCCCCAGAACCTCAACCTGTTCGACCTGTTCTACAACGGCATCGGTACATGGGAAGCCCCCAGCCAGGCAGAATTGGAGCAGCTGGGCGTGCTGGCGGCGGACGGCAGTCAGATCTGTCCTACTTATAAGTTGACCACGGCGGCTATGGACGCCTTTCTGCTGGAAAACACCGGCCTGACGCTGGCGCAGACCAACAAGGTGGATCTGGACGCGTTTGACTACCTGCCGGACTATGACGCCTACTATCTGACCAAGGGCGACACCAACTACCGCTCCGTCACCTTCACCAGCGGCCAGCGGCGGGGCGATTATATCCAGCTCTACTGGAAGGATTTCTATTACGGCGGCGAGACCAACGAGTGCGTCACCCTGCTGGATCGGGGGGACGGGCAGTACTGGTTCGTGTCCCACCTGCTGCTGGACGGCGACGTGCCCTCCGCCTTTGCCTATCCGGATGAGGAGCCCTGGATGACCATTCCCCTCAGCGGCCTGACGCCCTATCAGCCGCAGAAAACGACCCTGACCCGCCACTCCATGGACTGTGACCAGCGGGGGGCCGGATTCATCATTGACGGCACCGATGGCGGGGAATACTCCATCCGGATTTACCGCTCCACCGACGGCAATGTCTACGCGGCGGTGATGCAGTCGGAAGCCGCCGGACGGGACGGCATGTCGGAATGGGAAGCGGATGTGTTCTTCACCTTCCCCAACAACGTGGACGTCAGCAACGACGCGGAGAGAACCGATCTGTTCTTCTTTGAAGACCTGATGGGGTACAGCGGCTTCACCGTCACCTACAGGGACTACCTCTCCGGCGGGCCGGGGCAGGGCGGCCAGATCGGCGAAGTGACGGATTACTACTATCTGGACGGAGACGGCGTCCCCTGTCTGCTGGCCCATGCCAAGGGGGACGCCCAGCTCATCGACCTGGACGGGGACGGCATCAACGAGCTCTGCGCCGCCTCTGGCGCTTCCGGACAGATCTTCTTCCAGCGGGACAGCCGGTTCTATGAAGCGGACGTCAAATCGCTTTTGCAGGATGCCTGGCCGGAGCTGCGGTACTGGGAGAGTGCCCAGTGGGATGTCTCCTACCGCCGCATGACGGTTTCCGCCTCCGCGGGCATGCCGGAGTGGGCTGACGCGGAGCACCGGGATCCCAGCGCCACCGCTGTCCGGTACGTCTATTACCGGGACGGGGAGTTGCTGGTCTACAAACCGGACGCGGCGGAAGCCACCGATCATGTGGTGGGCACGCCTGATGTGCCGGAGGCGGTGGTGGCCGCCGCCAAGGCCACGGTGCTGGAGGCCTACCAGAGCGCCCGCACCGAGGGGTACAACGCAGGCGCGGAGTTTGACGACTGGCGGGTGGAGTATCTGGCGGAGGACTGGTCGCAGACCTATTCCGGCGGAACCCTCGTGGCCTACAACATGAACTATGAGTACCACGCCGGAAAGCCCGCCGCCATCATGCTGGCAGGCGGGGCCTATGTGGACGAGGACGGCTGGTGTATGCCGGACTATCCCTACTGCCACTATCTGCTCTTTGCGGAAAAGGACGGCCAGTACACCTTCCTGAAAGAACAGATGATAAACGACGGCGGCCCCGGCACCCCCTTCTTTGAGGCGGAAATGCTCTGGTTGGCGGCGGACGCCGGGCTGACTTCTCTGACGGATGCCGCGCCGGAGGAACTGCTGAGCCAGCTTTACGACGGTTCCGGCGGCCGGTTTCTTACCTACCTCAGCGCCATGAGCGAGACAGACCGGCAGACTGTGTGCCGGAAGCTGGACACCATCCTGCAAGGGGGAACGGCGGAGCAGCAGAGCCTTTATCTGGATGCGGTGCAGACCATGGCGTGGTGTTCTCACTCCTTTGACGGCGCTCAGCGGGAGGCCTACGACTACTTTCTGGAGCATTCCGCCCGCTCGTCTCAGGCGGCCTACCGGGCGCAGGCTGTGATGGACGCACTGACCGGCGGCGGAGCGGTGCAGATGCGTCTGGAACCTGCCGACGGCGTCCGGGGCGGCGACTATACCGTTGGCGTTTCCGACGGCAGCGGCGCTGTCCGGGCGCAGGGCTTTTCCGGCAGCTTTTACTGGGCCACGGCCTCGGACAGCGATCCCTCCGGCAGCAGCATCACCCTGCAAAGCCCGGACGGACGCTGCACCATTACCGCGTGGGAGAATTCCTCTATCGTGCGCTGCGAGGAACCGGGGGAAACCGCATGGCTGATGGCGGCCTCCACCTCCTCTGCCCCATATGACGGCAACACCGTGTTTACCTATCTGCGGAAGTGGTACGATGAGGCGGAATTCAACGCGCTGGTGGACAGATTGATCGTTCCGGCGGATGGCCGGAACCGGGAGGAACTGGCCCAGAGCTGGCTGGACGCCGTGGGCGATGTGACCATCCATCAGGTGACGCCGGGCAGCAAGTACGAAAATTCCTTCGTGCAGAACCGGGTCACGGTGGAAAGTGCGGAACCGGTGGCCGGTCTGTATGACCCGGAACTGCTGGCAGGCCAGCATTTCACCTTCACCAACGAGCGCATTTTCGTGCCGGGGAACTACCGCTCCAAGGAGCAGCAGACGGTGAACAGCAGCGCCAGAGCTTATCATGGCGAATATGGACCCATGCCCGGCGGCGGGGCCTTTCTGGATACCCGCTCCGGCCTGCTGTACCAGACGGCGGACGGCTGGAAGGGGACGTTTGCCCCCTGAGGGGGATCTTTTCAGAAAAGTCTGGCAAAAATAAAAGAACATAACCGGCGGATTCATTGACTGATTGGACGGCCGCAATGGTTGCATCCAATGAAAAGGAAGTATATGGAAAGCATGAAGCAGAAATTTTTCCGCGCCGCCGTGCCGCTGGTAATGCTGGCGGTGTCCGCGGCCCTGAGCGTATTCGTTTACCGATTACCGCAGCCGGTGCGGGAGCCGCTGCCGGTCCTCATGTATCACCACATGGTCCCGGACGGGCAGGACTGCAATGACATGACCGTGACCCCCGGCAAGTTCCGCGCCGACTTGGAGACCGTTCTGGCGATGGGCTATACGCCGGTGCTGCCCCGGGAATTGGCCGCCGGGGACGCCCTGCCGGAAAAGCCCATCCTCATCACCTTTGATGACGGCTACCGCAGCAATTACGATCTGGTGTACCCCATTTTACGGGAATACGGCGTAAAGGCCTGCATTTCCATCATCGTCCTCATGCCGGATCTGCCTACGGACAACTTCTGCACCTGGAACCAGCTGCGGGAAATGACGGCCTCCGGTCTGGTAGAGATCGGCTCTCACAGCTACCGCCTCCACAACTTAGGCGGCGACGGCGGCAATTTTGAGTCCGGCGGGGCCAACGGCGTGGAGCGCCGTCCCAACGAGTCCGACGCGGATTTTCAGACCCGTGTGCTGGATGACATCCAGTTGAGCCATGACCGGATCGCGGAGGAGCTGGGCGGCGTCACCTGCTTCGCCTATCCCTTCGGCTGCTCTGACCCGGATGCCAAGGCCCTTGTGGACGAATTGTTCCCTGTGACCCTGATGACCACGCCCAAGTGCGCCGATCTGGCCAAGGGACTCCACGATCTGCCCCGGTTCACCGTTACCATGAAGACCGATCTGGAAAAACTCCTGCGCTGACCATACATCGCCCGCCCGCCTGCGTATAAACGCAGGCGGGCGCTTTGTTTTCAACAGAAGTCATTTTTCCCTCGCGGCGTATTTTTTACTGCGGACAACTATTGTTCCTCCCTTGACTTTTTGTCAGCAAAGCTTTAAAATAGTAAAGTGCCCTCCCTGTGAGGGGTTTGTTTCCCCCGGAAGTCCGGGATCAGATAGAAGCCGATAGCACGGGCCCCGATCCCGTGCGGTTTTTTTACGGCTGGATGGGAGAAAAACATGGAACACAAGAAAAACACCAAGAGCTTTGCGAGCCGCTGGGGCTTTATCCTTGCGTCCGTCGGTTCGGCGGTGGGCATGGCCAACGTCTGGGGCTTTCCCAATAAAATGGGCAGCAACGGCGGCGGCGCATTTTTACTGATCTATCTGCTGTTTGTTTTTATTTTTAGCTATGTGGGCCTTCCGGCGGAGTTTGCCATGGGCCGCCGTGCCGCCACCGGTACGCTGGGCGCTTACGAAAACGCTTGGGACACCCGCAGCAAGTCTGCCGGTAAAGTCGGCGGTCTGCTGGGCTGGCTGCCTCTGGCTGGCTCCCTGTGCATCGCCATCGGCTATGCCGTCATCGTCACCTATGTGCTCAAGGCTCTGGTGGATTCCCTGCTGGGCACACTGCTGACCACGGACACCGCCGCCTGGTTCGGTGCCTTCTCCTCCACCCCCTACTCCGTGATCCCCTATCACATCGTTGTGGTGGTGGGCACGCTGCTGACGCTGTTTCTGGGCGCCCGCAGCATTGAAAAGACCAACAAGGTCATGATGCCTGTCTTCTTTGTGATCTTCCTGATTCTGGCCGTGCGGGTGGCCCTTCTGCCCGGCGCCGCGGAGGGATATGTCTTTATGTTCACCCCCCGCTGGGAGGCCCTGACGAATCCCATGATCTGGATCTGGGCTATGGGGCAGGCGTTTTTCTCCCTGTCCGTCACCGGCAGCGGCATGATCGTTTACGGTGCGTACCTCTCCAAGGACGAGGACGTGGTGGGCGTGGCCCAGCACACGGCCCTCTTTGACACCATTGCCGCCGTGGTAGCCGCCCTGGTTATTATCCCCGCCTGCTTCTCCTACGGTCTGGACGTGGGCGCCGGTCCCAGCCTGCTGTTCGTGACCCTGCCCACCATCTTGCAGGACATCCCCATGGGTCAGCTCTTCGCCATTATCCTGTATATGGCCATGATTTTCGCCGGCGTCAGCTCTTTGCAGAATATGTTTGAGGTGGTGGCGGAGTCCCTGATGCACAAGTTCCCGAAGCTCAACCGCGTTACCGTGCTAGTACTGCTGGGCGCGCTGTGCCTGGGCTTCGGCATCGGCATGGAGACCATCAGCAAGTGGGGTCCCTGGATGGATCTGGTGTCCATTTATATCATCCCCATCGGCGCTACACTGGGCGCGGTCTCCTGGTTCTACGTGATGAAGAAGGACGCCCTGCTGGACGCCATCAACACCGGCAGTACGAAAAAACGCGGCGATCTCTGGTACAATGTGGGCCGGTATGTGTACGTCCCTCTGGCGATCATTCTCTGCTGCGTGGCCCTGTTCATGCACGTTGCTTTCTGATACCCACAGAAAATTTCCACGCATATAGCCAATAAAAAGGACCCGGCGGCTGAAAATCAGCTGCCGGGTCTGTTTCGTATAAAAGGTTTCATCAACCGTAGCGCAAGCTCAAGGTAGTGGAGTCCTCGCCGTTCCGCAGGAAGGGCATCCCCTCGCCGATGCGGGAGCGCTGGAAGTACAGATACTCACCAGAGGGGGAGATCAGCACTGGGAAGCTGCCGCTGAGGGAGCTGCCCACCCCGGCGGACATATCCAGCCGCAGGCAGTCATCCTCCATGCGTCATACACCGAAGAATCGCAGATCCATCCGGTCGTCATAGCACTCGTACAGATTAGCCAGTCCCGCATAGTCCGGGTCACAGTCGCCGTAATGCAGCTCCAGCGTCCACTCATCGCAATCCCACGAGGTATCGGCCAGTCCCAGATCCGTAGGGGGCCACCACCAATCGTCACCGGACGGCTCCCAGCCTTCGGGATGGTCGATGGCGATGGTGTTCGTGTAGATGGAGAAGTCGAACAGCAGCAATCGGCCCTCCTCGCTGGCAGGCAGGATGAGATCGCCGTACAGGTCCTCCTGCGGATACCAGTTCACCACCGTGCCGTCATCGGCCACAAGGTTGACCTCCATATCCAGCTCCTCCGGATCGACGAACAGCAAAACAGGCTGGGCATACTCCTCCCGGTAGAGGACTTCGTCCGCCACCGGATGCAGGCCGTTGCCCTGAGGCTGCCATGTGATGTGATTCACGGCAAGGCTGGTGTTCTCTCCCCGCGGAATGACGCAGAACAGCTTGCCGTACCCCGGACCGAGGACCCGCTCCGAGGGGATAGTCAGCATGACCGACATCTCCGCCGTCAGGTCAAGGCAGTTTTCCAGCATCCAGTCCGACAGCTTGGAGGTGTCCCCTTTCTCCCGGTAGCCGAGATAGGCCGCGGCGCCGGGATAGCCGCCGTATTCCAAATCAAAGCCCAGCTTGTCGAGACATTCCTTCACCAGCTCCTGGTCCACCTCCGCTTCCGGTTCGGAAGGCTTCACAGGATCGGCCTGACCGGTCTGATCGGTCTTGCTGCTGGAAACAGGTCCCTTTACGCCGCCGTTTCCCGCTGCCGGGGCCGGTTTCTTTTTCCCTCCGCAGGCAGTCAGGCTAAGAGCCAGCGTCAGGCAGAGAAGTGCCGACGCCAGCCGATGCAAAGTCAAGCGCTTCATGATTCGGCCTCCTTCTCAGAATTTTCCGCTGCGGCCGTGACCTCCTCCGCCGCTGCGGCTTACAGTTCCTCCGCTGCTTCTGCCACCGCCGCCGGAGTCGCTCTCGATCTTACGGCGGGTCTCCGTGGTATGGGTGTAGTGGTCATAGCTGTCCGTCAGCTTCAATCCACCGCCCGCCGTGGTATACACGTTGGCGTCAACGCCCTTGCGCACGGACTTCATCTGTCCCTTCAGGATCATGCACACCAGAAACGCGATCAGGCAGGAGACTGCCACCGCAATGCCGATGGCCGGCAGGAGGCTGGACCGCACAGGTTTTCCGGCCTCAGCCAGAGTCAGAAACTCGTCACAGGCGGCAAGATAGCTGGAAACCCCGGCATACCAGTCGCCGCCGCTGAATTTATCCAAAAAGCGATCCTCCAGCTGTTTTTCGCCGTATCGGTCAAAAGCATACTCCGCCCATTCGCCGTAGACGAACATGGCGTAGTCCCGCTCTTTCATGCTCAGCATGATGATGACGCCGTTCCGGTCCTCGCCTACACCAAGGCCCTCGGCGTGGTAGATCTGATACAGGGCGGTATAGGGATCGTCACCGTAGCCATAAGCTGTAAAGTCCTCCACAAAAAGGGTATAGATGCCGCAGCTACGGCGGAGGGCGATATCCTCGGCCCGATCCTCCAGTTCTTCCCGCTCCCCGTCGGAGAGCATTCCCCGCAGATCGAACACATAGTTCATGCCGGTGCTGCCCAACTCCGGAGCTTCGCCGGACTGGACGGTCTCGGGCTGCTGCGCCTCCGTTGGGAAGTCTGCGGAGAGATAGTCCGCCGCCGTCGCCGCCATGGCATTTATTGCCTGACAGAGCGCATCGGCGCTCACGGTCATATCCGTGCCGTCCCACACCCGCGCCGTCATATACGGCTCCACCGCGTCATACACCAAGCCGGAGAGTTCCTGCCCGTCGCCCCGCGTCTCGCTCAGCACCGCGTAGACGCACCAGTCGGTCTCCGCCAGGGTGTAAGAACCGTCCGCCAGAGGCTCCATCACCAGCGTCAGCGAGATGCCGTCCTTTTCCTCGCCCCAGCCGTAGCCGGAATCTTTGTAAACATATGTGGCGATATCTCCGGCGGTGGTACCCTCGCTGACATCCTCATTGGTAAATATGTCCACCCGCAGGTCAAGGTGAAGCGCCTCCGCCAGCTGGGGCAGGGTGTACTGACCCAGATCGGACAATTCGTCCGAGCCCAGCGCGTCGGTCTCATCGTAGATCGCGCCGTATTCCGTCCACGCCAGAGTGGGGGCGCACAGAGTCAGCGTCAGCAGGAGCGCCGTCAGCAAAGCTGTGACTTTTCTTTTCATGTCCGTCCCTCCTTATCGCATCAGCAGGACGATGACCGAACTCAATACGGACAGCGGCACGGCAATGGCGGCAAACATCCCCCAGAATCGCCCCTTGTCCACAGGCAGGTCTCCTACCAGCTTTCCGGTCTGTCCATTCATGGCGAAGAGGAAATCCTTGCCCTGCCATTTGGTATTCAGCAGCCACACCGGCAGCAGCGCGTAGTGGACCTTGCCCCGCTGGATGTCTGCGTGTTCGCCCCTCGGGAAACAGGTCGCGTATCCCGTTACGGTGCCTTGCAGCGCCTTTTTCAAGCTGCCCAGACAGCGGACATCGGCCCGTTCCCGGCTCTTGTCCGCCGACACGTCGAACTTATCCGCCAGGAAGCCCGGCAGATACGCCGTGGAGAAAGGTTTCAGGTCATCGTAATTGTAAGGCTCGATGGAATCCATGTGATCATCCGGCATTTTAGTCGAGGCGTCCACCGGCACCTTTTCAAAGGGCATCGTTCCGGCACGGTACACGTCAAAGTGCTCCGTCTTTATCACCTCATACTCACCCTCGGTGCGCTTGTGGGACCGGGTACACTCATAGTGGGCATTGCCCTCCACCTCACCGCTAAACAGCCAGAAGGGTACATAGACCCCCTGGATCTCCTGTAAGTGATTTTCCTTGGAAAAGCTCTTGGGAAGGAACACCTTGCCCCTGTAATGCTTCTTGAGCTCGCGGATGGCGTCCTCGCGGCTGAGCTTGAAGGGGATCACGAAATCCGGCTTCAGCGTTCCCGCAAACTGCCCCGGCACCACCGTTGGGTTGCCGCAGTAAGGGCAGAAGGTAGCCGCCGTGCTTGCGTCACAGATCAGCTCCGCACCGCAGCTTGGGCAGCTGTAAGCCTTCATGCCGTCTCCCTCGGCACCCCAGTCGGCGCTGAGGTCCGGCATCTCCCAGCCGCCTTCCTCGGCAGCCTGCCGTTCCGCTGCCGTCTTTTCCTCAGCAGACTGCTGCGCCGCCGCGGCCTTTTCTTCCTTTTCCGCGTAAAATGCCTCGATCTCCGCTACATCATAGGTACTACCGCAGTAATCGCACTCCAGCTTGCCGGATGCGCCCACAAAATGCAGCGGGCCGGTGCAGCTTGGGCATTGATAGTTGGTCACCTGTGCTGCCATGCTTGCTCTCATCCTTCTTTCTTCATGTTCCGTTCAGCGCCCGCCCGTGTTTGCGGGCGGACGCTGAGTGTGTCGAAAAAGTTTTTTCTCCCCGCATTGTGGGGGATACACCGTCGGTCCATCCGGTTTTCGGTCGTCTCACGCCCAAAAACCGGGGCCTGTCTTTAGGCTCTGGGCGCGCCGCAATACTCGCAGAGCTTTCCGTCGTTCTGTCCGCCGCAGGCGGGGCAGGTCCACGGGCCGGCCGCTGCCGGAGCGGGAGCGAAGGTCTCCTGCTGCTGCATGGGGGCCTTCTGCTGCATGGGGGCTGTCTGAACTGCGCCGCCGCCACGGGCGGTCTCCATCACCTGAAGCAGCGCCGCTCGGATCTCGTCGCCCATTTCGCGGTACTTGCGATATTCCCGATTGCTCTCCGGATCGAAGCCGGCAGCCATGGTATTCATCCGGCCCACAGAATTCATCTGTCCCATCATGGGACGCTGTGTCATGCCGCTCTGGGGCCGACCTGCCATAGGACGCTGGTTCATGCCCGGCTGATTCATCATAGGCCGCTGACCCGCCATGCCGCTCTGAGGACGGCCCGCCATAGGACGCTGGCCCATCATACCCTGCTGCCCCATCATGGGCCGCTGCATGGTGTTCTGCGGCTCGATGTACACAGAACTGTTGTTCAGGCGGAACTTCATTTCGTCAAAGTAGGGGTTATTGACGGAAATGATCACTTCAAAGTCATAGGAATACTCGTAGCGAGGCGGGTTGTAGCTGACCTCCTTGCCGTCCGGTCCCTCCCGCTTCTGCTCCGTGCGGCTCTCGTCAATGTCCACGCGGCAGCCGGTCAGCGCGGTGTAGTCCAGAATATCCGGGTTGGCGTCCGCCAGATCCCGGGCACGGGTAACGGTGAACCAACGATGCTCCTCGTCCAGCAGGACCTTACAATCCTCGCCGTAGGAGCGGGTGGTGCGGAACTGGGACGCCCTGCCCCGGTTTTCCTCCCGGTAGGCCAGCTGCCGCTTGATGTCCTCCACCGTAGAGCGGCGGCGGTCACTGAACCAGGGAGAGAGCTGCTTCGCGCAGTCCTTACAGAGGTTGCCGTCTTCCAGTTTCTGATTGCCCAACAGTCCGATCTACTCGCCGCAGATGTCGCAGTATTTCTTATCAAACAATCCCATAATAGCTTCCTCCTGTTGTTTTCAGTCGCCGTAACGGCTCACATTGCATTGTCCACCCGGAACCGGGATCTTGTCCCCGGCCGTGGCTCCCGCGGCCGGGGACGGTATTCGCCAAAAAATCCGCTATTCGCTCTTATTCTTCAACTTTTTGAAGCTCCACCACTTTGTCCGCCGCTTCCGACCAGTCCACCGTCAGCTCCAGTCTGCCGCTGTCCTCGCCGGCCCCGGCACAGTGGTAAACGTCCAGGATCTTCCCCCATTCCGTGCCGTCCGCCTTCTGGAGAACACGGTTGTCTAACATCAGCCCTGTGTCCTGTATCTTTTTACGCGGGATGTAGGTGAAGTCCAGCGGGGTTTCCAGAACGGTCTCGCCGTCCAACCGGAGGGTCAAGCCGTCCTCTTCGCTGATGACCGCCTGCCAGCCGTCCTCCGGACTTTCCCATGTTCCCTCCAGCACTGGCCAGAGGAGGGAATTGTCCACATAAGTACCGTCCCCGTCCAGCAGGAACAGGTTTTGATCCGGATTCTCCATGCCGTTGCCCCCATCCATGATCTGGTCCGTGACAAAATGCTTATACAGGCCCGAAAGGAC
>OGNV01001314.1_pt1 | contig 16404 bp, 8 predicted proteins | sample 1573561 | NCBI WGS metagenome assembly OGNV01 (sample SAMEA2581892, study PRJEB24529) | metagenome | biome: Human gut stool | place: China | collected 2011
GTTAATAAGATTTCTGAGTTTTTATTCATATCTTTGTGTATCGATATATAAAAGATACTATGATAAAAGCCATCTCAAATATGATTATCAGACAAAAAGTCTACCTGATGCAGCTCTTGTGTCTTTTAATATTCAGCCCCTTGCTGCATGCTCAGGATATCGTGGTCAGAGAAATACCTTCCTTAGATAAACTTCCGGTGAATGCCATCCATCGTATATTTCAGGACAGCGATGGCTACATGTGGTACGGCACTTTCAACGGTCTCTGCCGAAACGACGGATACAATATCCGCGTTTTCCGCTCCGATCTGTATCACCCGGGACTCTTATCGGATAATTATATTACTTATATCTCCGAAGACCACGACAAAAAAATCTGGTTCGGAACCATGAAAGGAGGCTATATACTGGATAAGGCTACCTGCCGGATCACTCCCATGGATTTGCAGGAGTGCTCCGACAAGAATGTATTCACTATAAACGTAACCCGGGACGGGAGTATATGGGTAAGCATGCATGGCGTATTATTCCGGTTCAAGGCTGACGGCACTCTGATAAAGCGGTATAAAACCGAATACAACCACTCTCCTGAATTTGTGTACATCGTCTACGAAGACAAGAACGGGGATTTAATAATCTCCCTCACCCGAGGCGGAATGTATAAACTCAATAAAGATACGGACAACTTTGAAGCCTACTTCCACCACAGGGATTATATGGACATTGAACGGATCATCTGGGACGAAACAAACGGATATTACTGGCTCGGCACCTGGGGAAAAGGAATCGTACGCTTCGACCCGAACAGTAAATCTCCGGAAACGCAATATATTCCCCAGCCTCTCCCTGTAGATATCACAGGAAATGCTACGGGAGCTATCTACCACATGGTGCAGGATGATGTATTCCACTATATATGGGTCACTTCCTGGAAAGACTTGTTTGCTTTCCGCATCACAAAGGAGGGACACTTAGAACAAGTGGACACTTCCTCTTTCCTTACCCCCGGCAACAAAATACTTTATGAAATATATAAGGATAAAGACGGGAAGCTATGGGTATCGGCTTTCGATGTAGAAAGCTTTATTATCGATATCCGCGATTACATTGTCCAGAAGTATCCCCTGCCGGATTTAAGAAACCAGTTAAAGGCGAATCCCGCCATAAATTCACTGTGCAAAGATGAAGACGGTATCTTCTGGTTCTCACAAGACCGATACGGCCTATGCATTTATGACAGCCGGAAAGAAAAGCTCAAACACTATTCACAATGTCAAGGAACCCGGAATTTACCATTTGGAGATGTCACCAACATAGCCAGATCATATAACCACAACTGGATATGGGCTACTTCGTATGGCCCCACCGTCTTCGGTCTGAGCCAGCAGAATATGGAAATGAAAGAAGATGTACGGATAGAACTTGGCAACGTCACAAATAATCCGGGACTGATTACCTCACTATTCGAAGACCCTCAGAATAATCTATGGATAGGTACTACGACAGGATTGTTCGTATACCGGATTATGAGTGCAACTCTTGAAAGCATTCCGGAAGTATCGGGTCCGGTTGCCGGCATCACCCAAACAGCCGACAGCCGGATATGGACTGTCATCCGAAACAAAGGCATCTACCGGATTGAGCAGGATAAAGGTATCGAATCTTATCCCTTCGATAAAGACTTTGTATGCATAGATGCCACGAGTGACGGAAACCTCTGGATGGGTACTACCGAAGGGGAAGTCTTACTGTTCGACCCGAGACAAAAGGAGAAACTGAAAGACTACAGTTTCAGTTGCGGCATGAAGGGGGATATCATCAATAATATCACTGTAGACGTCTACAATCATGTATGGATCACTACCAATCAGATGATTAAAGAGTTCAACCCGCGCAATGGCGCTTACCGGAGTTACAGCACCAGGGATAAGAATTTCCTCCTTACCCGTCTGCTATCCAAAGCCGTCTACTACGACCGGAAAGGAGAAATCTATTTCGGCGGAATCTCAGGCATTGTGTCCATCTCACCAACCCAGCAACTGGAAAGCATACCCGAACAGGTAACCACCCATATCAGTGACATCAAGATCATGGGAAAGAGCATTTGGGACGACCAGTTGAAGCAAGACCCTATAAATACGCCTATCCGCCTGTCACCCAATGATCAGAATCTGGAAATCGAATTCTCTTCATTAGATTTTCATAACTTAGACCAGATACGTTATGCATACCGGATGGTAGGTATAGACAACGACTGGATCTACCTGAACGACCGGAAGAATTCCGCCTTCTACAACAGATTGGACAAGGGAAAATATACATTCCAGGTGAAAGCTACCGATAAAAACGGGTTATGGAGTAATGAGGTGACGGAGATAACAATCCACCGCCTACCTGCCTGGTACGAAACCTGGTGGGCTTATTTCTTTTATACCCTGCTAGTTATGGGCATCATAGGATATAGCATTTATGCTTATCTGAAACGGATGAAACGCAAGAACGACGAGAAATGGGCGGACAGTGCCGAGTTGGTGAAAATGCATCAATACCTGGATACCAAAGACAGCATTTCCACCTCTGAATTTGCCGAGATAGATAAGTTACTTCTGGATCGGGCGACCAAAGCGGTAGAAGAACATCTGAATGAACCGGAATTCAATGTGGTATCACTGGCAGAGGCTATGAATATGTCCCGTTCCACACTTTCTCGGAAAATAAAAGTAATCACTGGCAAAACTCCGTTGGATTTTATAAAGGATATAAAGATGCAACATGCCTGCCGGATGTTGGAAAATAAAACGGCAACTGTGGCAGATGTTATCACAGCATTGGGCTACAGTGATTATAAGAATTTCACCCAGTCGTTTAAAGAAGCGTTCGGTATGTCGCCCGGTGAATATCAGAAACAGATAAAAGAGAAGAAAGAAGAAAGTACTCATCCATCTTAATTAAGCAGCAAAGCACCCGATTATTTCAGGTAATTTTGCTCAGATCATAGGGGGTAATTAGTCAATTTAGAGTTGATTAATTACCCCCTATGATTTGATTTATAAGCATTAACAGCTTTACTCTTATTTGTTTTCCTTTGCTGCCGAAAGATGGATGAGCTCACCTCTATCGAAAGAAAAAGAAACCTTTAATTTTAAATTCAAATTCATGAAGAACTATCATTTTAAAAGATCATCAAAGAAAACTCTCCTCTCCGTGATGATGGTATCCGCTCTCTATGCGAGCTACCCACAGGATGCTTTTGCAACGGTAAATGAAGTACAAGCAGTCATGCAATCCAACCCTGTAAAGGGACAGGTAGTAGATGAAAACGGAGACCCCGTCATCGGAGCTACCGTAATGATGAAAGGTATATCCAAAGGAGCTATTACAGACCTTAACGGTAACTTCACGCTGGAAAATGCAGCTAAAGGTACATTGGTAATTTCTTATATAGGTTACATTACAGAAGAAGTGCAGACAAACGGACAAGCATCTGTAAAAGTGGTATTAAAAGAAGATGCCAAGCGGCTGGATGAAGTAGTGGTAATAGGATATGGCACACAACGCAAGGAGGAACTGACAAGCTCGGTGATGAGTGTGAAAGCCAGTGAGTTTGTACAAGCAACAAAACCGGATGTAGCAGGGCTAATCAGGGGTAAGGTTGCAGGCTTAGCTGTAGTTTCGCCTGATGCCAATCCATTGTCCACTTCACAAGTTTCGTTGCGTGGTGTTGCTACGCTCAATTCAGGCACCTTTCCTTTGGTCATCATTGATGGTGTCCAAGGAGATCTCAACAGCGTTTCTCCGAATGATATTGCACAAATCGATGTATTGAAAGATGGTTCGGCCGCAGCCATCTACGGAACCAGAGGAACTAATGGTGTAATACTGATAACCACCAAAAGTGGTAAAACCGAAATGAAACCCTCAATCGAAGTCAATAGTTATATTTCGTTTCAGAAAATAAATAAGAAACTTCCTATGATGAATGCCAATCAATACCTTGAAAAGGTTCAGCAAGGAATTCCCGGTGCAATGGATGGTGGAGCCAAAGTCGACTGGATGGACGAAATACTACAAACTCCGTTTAATCAGACATACAGTATTAACCTCAGGGGAGGATCGGCAAATACCAGCTATATCGCCAGTTTTGATTATACCTCGAATGAGGGAATTGTAAAACGCTCAAAAGTAGATATGATTTATCCTCGTATTAACATCGTTCACCGTATGTTCGACAACAAACTTAAAGTAGAGGCAAATCTGAATGGTTATCAAAGGAAGTACGACATCGGATACAGTAATGATGTATATCAGAGTGCTTTGATTTTTAATCCGACAAGTCCTATTAAAGATGAAAATGGTAACTGGACCGAAATAGCACGTGATATGATTTTTAATCCAGTTGCCCTTTTAAACGAAACAAAAGGGGAAAATAAGACAACTAACTTAAGGGCGTATTCCTCAATCACTTTTATCCCAATCGAAGGTCTGGACATTAAGTATCTGATCTCAAACGAAACCAACAACAACTTTTCCGGATATTATGAGACAAAGAAGCATAAATCAACCACTATAAGCAAAAAGAACGGATATGCCTCACGTTCAACAGCCCGCAGCGAAAATACCATGATGGAATTAACTGCCCAATATAACAAACTGTTCAGCAATTCTCACAATCTAAATGCATTAGTCGGATATAGTTGGAATAAATGGAACTATCAATCCGCTTCTATGGATAATTATAACTTTCCGTCCGACGACTATTCATACAATAATATGGGATTGGGCAATGCTTTGAAAGAAGGGAAAGCTAATCAAGCTTCTTATCAAAACGAGAATAAGCTCATAGGATTTTTTGCAAGAGTGAATTACAATTACAAAGGCAGGTATTTTGTCTCCGCCAGCATAAGGCATGAAGGTTCTTCCCAATTCGGTGAAGATCACAAATGGGGTAACTTCCCGGCAATATCCTTGGCGTGGAATATAAAAGGGGAACAGTTCCTTCATAATATCCAAGCGATTAGCACTCTCAAGCTAAGAGCCGGTTTTGGTATAACGGGCACTGAACCGGGTACTCCCTATCTCTCCTTAAATAAACTGAACATGGGAGGTTACGGTTATTACAATGGTAAATGGACGAATCTGTTGCGACCGGATGGAAATCCTAATCCAGATTTACGATGGGAGAAAAAAGAAGAATTGAATATCGGTCTTGATTTTGGTTTCCTTAGCGACAGGATATCCGGAAGTATTGATTTCTATAACCGGGAAACAAAAGACCTGATTGGAGATTATCAAGTCCCCGTGCCGCCTTATTTTAGTCCATGGATTAAAGCGAATGCCGGTTCGATACGGAACACAGGTCTTGAAGTTTCTCTCAATATAGTTCCTGTCCAAAACAAGAATTTCACTTGGGATTCAGGCATCAACTTCTCAACTAATAAAAACAAACTCCTATCATTATCCAGTGACAAGTATTTCTCCGACTCCCATCAAAATAAAGGAAACACGCTTGCCCCCATTCAGCAGCCGACTCACAGAATACAAGAAGGAGAACCCGTTGGAAACTTTTATGGTTATAAAACTATCGATATAGACGAAAACGGACACTGGATAATAGAAGGCGCAGATGGCAAGCCCAAACCGATTTCAGAACAACAGGAGTCCGACAAGAAAGTTCTGGGTAATGGTCTTCCCAAATTTTACCTGAATTGGAATAATACAATCAGATATAAACAGGTTGATTTCTCTGTCACTATGCGAGGAGCATTCGGCTTTCAGATATTAAATATGGCAGAGATGCATTACGCAGTTCCTGTTTCATTATTAGGAGGAGATAATGTTATGGAAAAAGCATTTGATAATGTATATGGCAAACGACCATTGGCTTACGACCAGTCCTTGCAGTACGTAAGCTACTTCGTTCAGGATGGTGATTATTGGAAAATTGACAATATCACAATCGGATACACTCCGAAGATTGGAAAGAATAAATGGGTAAAAAGTTTCAGAATTTACGGTAGTATATCAAATCTTGCCACAATAACCGGATATAGCGGGATTGACCCGGAAGTCGGAGTTACAGGCCTGACTCCCGGTATAGATGACAGATACAGATACCCCTCTGCCCGCACATTCTCTTTAGGCATAAATTTGAATTTCTAATCTATTAAAACGAATTATTATGAAAAAAAGAACTTTCACTAAATATATATCTTTGTTTTTATTGACGATAGGTACTATCAATTGCACCAACCTGGATGAGAAAGTATTTTCATCTGTTACAGAAGAAACCTATAATTATACTCTTGCAGATTTCGGACCTAATATCGCAGGAGCTTATGCAGCGTTAAATTATGGTTATGTGGGCACGTATTGGCAAACTCAGGAATTAACGGGATGTTGTATATCAACCCCTGCTAATGCAAGCGGTTGGGATGACGGGGGTATCTATAAACGCTTGCAATTCCACAATTGGAATTCTGAACTGGGACAGATTTCAGACTTGTGGAACAACTATTTCACCGGTGTAATATTGTGCAACAGCGCCATTAATAAACTTGAACGCGACTTGATACCTTCTCCATCGGTTACAGAAAAGCAAACGGGTCTGGCTGAATTAAGGGCATTGAGAGCTTATTATTATTGGATTCTCTTTGATAATTTTGGTGATATCCCATTGGTAACGACCATGTCTCAGGATCTTCCGGAGAAAACGCCAAGAGCAGAGGTTTACGATTTCGTTGTAAGGGAACTAAGTGAAGTGATACCTTCCCTGAACGAAGAACAAGGGGGTAATATGTATGGACGCATTAATAGATGGGCAGGAAAAGCTATATTAGCCAATGTATATCTGAATGCAGAAGTCTATACGGGTACCGCCCGCTGGAATGAATGTCTGTCACAATGCAACGATATCATTAATAGCGGAAAATGCGATCTGTCACCAGAGTTTAAAGACTCCTTCAGGGCTCAAGGTGTGGAATCTTCAAAGGAGGTGTTGTTTACAATCCCTTATGATTACAATAGGGGAGTAGTAGGAAACTACCTTTTCATGAATTCATGGCATAGTGAGCTGCAAAAGAAATTCCTTTTGAACGCAGTACCCAATGCAGCCGGTGGGCCGAAAGGTACAACACAATTCATTGACACCTATCAGGAAGGTGATTCCAGACTTGAAGACACCTGGTTGATGGGCCAGCAATTTGATGCAGAAGGAAATCCATTATACGGTGTTTATGACAAGAAAGGAGAACTATTAATATTCTCCAAAGAACTTCCTGACGGAAATTATACAAACGAAATGGAAGGATACAGGTATAATAAACAAGAAGTTCCTGCCGGTTCAGAATGGAGTTGTAGCACAGATATTCCACTTTTACGTTATTCGGAAGTACTATTGATGAAAGCCGAATGCTTGTTAAGGACAAATCAGCCCGGAGCCGGTGAATTAGTAACTGAAGTAAGAAAAAGAGCTTTTAAAGCAAACCCATCAAAAGCAATCGTAACAGACGATGAATTGAAAGAGAATTCCAGTTACCAATGGGGAGTGGTTGAAAAATATCAGATCACAGATCCCGGCAACCAAGATCCAATAGAATTCGGACGCCTGTTTGATGAAAGATGTTGGGAGTTCGTATGGGAGGGATATACCCGGAGAGACATGATACGCTTTGGCATATTCTGTAAGAAAAGCTGGTTGTCACATAAACCGCAGGGCGATCATCGTATTGTGTTCCCAATACCTCAGAGAGCCGTAGATGCCAATCCAAAATTAACACAGAATCCTGCCTACGCAAATTAAAAGATTTAATTCATTATATGACAAAAGCAATGATAAAGAGATGTACCGGGACACTTGTAGCCCTGTGTATCTACTCAATATCAGGATTGAACGCCCAAAATATAACAGTGAAAAACGATTGTTTTCGGACTGATTTTTCAGAAGATGGCGTGTCTGTTTTTCAGGTTGACAGAGATTCTGTCAACCTGATAGCAGACAATCAGATGTGGGGAGATATTTTGATACGATATCGTGTCAACCAAGAAGACTGGAATATGCTTGAAACGGGATTGACCAGACGTACTTGTATAAATAAAAATACATATGTATATACTGATTCGTTGTGCTATATGCCTTTATGTATGAAGCGATATTACACTCTCGCTGAAGATGGTCTGCATTTGAAAATCGAGATTTCAAATATTACCAACCGCTCTGTAGAATTAGGTGATATAGCTTTCCCCTTTAAGTGGAGAGAAGGATTCAATGCCGCTCCAAGCACAATCTTTGAGAGCAACTTTACACATAAGCACAATATAGCTCTGAATTCTTCATTTCAGATACTTTCCAAACCATCAGGTGTGGGTCCCTTTTATATCATGATGACCGGTGAGGGCACTCCACTGGAATACTTTGATACTACTAATAATGTATATACAGCATATCTTCATTCCGGATGTACTGGTCCCAAAACTGAAGGCAGCTGGCGTATTCCTCATACAACAAGAGTATTGACACCTGGAGAAAAAGTAAACTATAGTTTTTTACTCACTTCCGTTTCCCGATATGAGGACATACGTAACGCCATTTATACAAATGGATTACTGGATGTTCGTACCGCCCCCGGATATACTATTCCCAGTGATTTATCTGTAAGAGTTGCCATTCGTCTCAAAGGAACAATTCAATCTCTTGTAGCAGAACATCCGCAACAAACAGAAATTAAACAGCTTGGAAGAAGTCCCGATGGCAGGTACTTGTATGACATACGTTTTCACAAACTTGGAGAGAATATTATTTGGGTCAATTATAACCATGGTGAAAAGTCTTTCCTAGAATTCTTTTCTACGGAACCTCTGGATGTTCTTATCAAAAAAAGGAGCTCTTTCATTGTCAACAAACAGCAACATAAAGCTCCGGGCAAATGGTGGGATGGCTTGTATTCTGTATATGATATGAAATATGGGAAACTACGAGGGCCGGAAGATACCGACGGATTTAATGGTTGGTGGGAATACGTCTGGGGATGTGATGATCCGATATTGAGTAAGGCACCTTTTGTTGCCGCTAAAAATGTAGTGTATCCTGATTCTACGGAAATAGCTTCCTTAGAATACTACCTGAAGAATTTTGTATGGGGAAAACTCCAACGAACAGATCAAGAAACTCCTTATCCATTCGCTATCTACGGGGTACCCAACTGGTATGTAGCCCGTGATTCAGCCTTACAAAAGCTATACAAATATGATGCAAAAGATCGGATAAAAGTCTGGAGAGCATATGATTATCCACATATTTTCAAGCTTTATTATCACATGTCACAAATAGCGGAAATGATTCCCGAATGGACACATTACCTGACTGCCGATGAGTATTTCGACCGAGCTGTACAGACTGCTATGGCTTACTTTAAGTATCCGTATGAAATTTGGTCTTGGCTGGATATCTATAAATGGGGTATGTATAACGAATGGGTAGTTCTTGAACTTATAAAAGGATTGGAACAAAGAGGCAGGAACGATGAAGCTGCATACTTGAGAGGCGAATGGGAGAAAAAAGCCAAGTATTTTATTTATGACGATAAATATCCTTATCGTTCGGAACATAGTTTTGACCGCACAGCTTTTGAATCATCGTATGCCCTGGCTAAATATGCGATAGAACATCCGATGAAACCGGATAAAGACTTATGGTATGACAAAAATAAAAGAACGTGGCATTCACACCCGAAGGTGACAGTAGAAGATGCTGAAAGATTTATGAAGCAACAGCATTATGCAGGCTTGTCCGTACGCGGGTGGATAGCTCCCAAATATTACCTGTCCGGCACAGATTGTGCATTCAAGCAACATACGGGCGACATGTCTTATATGGCCATGATGGGAGGTTGGTCTGTACTGGACTATGGTCTGCTTTACTCGAAGAACCCTGATTGGATCGAATTAGGATATAACTCTTTCCTTAGCTCATGGTCGTTAATGAATACAGGAAACGAGACATCCAACTATGGCTATTGGTATCCGGGAAAAGAAAAAGACGGAGCCACCGGATGGTGTTTTGTAGGTGCAAAGGATGGATATACATGGTTGCATAGAAATGAAAAGCGTGGCCCTTGGCGTTATGATGGAGAGATAGACCTAGGATATGGCGCGGCCTTTCATACTGCCCGTACAATTGTAATACAGGATTCAATCTTTGGTCTCCATGCCTATGGTGGGGTATTGAGCAAAGAGGAAACTTCCCTGTCTGTTATTCCGCGTGACGGGGTAAGACAGCAATTCAGTTTTATAACTTCTGAATTTCGCTATCATCTCACTTTGTCAAGAGACGGATTTCTACCAGAAGCACCAATAAAGATTGAAAGAAAGGGGAAACAATCGCATTTTATGCTGGAAAATAAAATTAATACTGCTATGGGTACTAAGCCATCTAAATCTGGGCATTCAACATTATTACAAATCAAAGCAGACAAAATTTTTCCTTACAAAGTACAAGTGGGTAAGAAAGTTTGTACGATGCAGAAATGTACTGTCGGATGGGAAGTGAGATTACCAGTAAGTGAAATCACCGAAGAAATTACAATATGGTGGAAATAATGCATATAAACCATTAAAAACAATTCATTATTAACATATCAAAGTATGAAAACAAAGATTATTGCAATTTTAGTATTTGCCAGTTTGATGACGAAGCTTAATGCTCAGAATCACGATAAAGTAGGATTACTGGAAAAGCCGGTACCTGTTTCTTCTGTAAGAAATATAACCGGATTCTTCGGACATCGTATGGAAGTTAACCGGAATGCCTACCTGAAACACTTTCCAATAGATAAATATGTGGACTTTGTTGTAAACAGACAACATTCGGCTTGGGACTGGACACAGGCAGAACAGCATGGAAAGTGGATAGAATCAGCTTATCTGTCGGCAGTTCAGGGTGATGACAAGGAATTACTAATTAAAGCTGAAAGCGTACTGAATCGCATCATTGACTCACAGGAAGCAAACGGTTATGTAGGAGCCACAGCCAAGAGTTTCCGGTCTCCCGAAAGACCAGTCAGAGGAATGGACGCTTACGAATTATATTTTGTTTTCCATGCCTTTATCACAGTATATGAAGAAACAGGAGATAAAAAAGCACTAACTGCCGCAGAGAAATTGGCAGACTATTTCTTGCAATATTTCGGACCGGGTAAACTGGAATTCTGGCCCTCTGATCTGAGAGCACCTGAAAACAAACAAAAACATCTGGACGGACACTCAGACTTTGCAGGGCATAGTGTACACTATTCTTGGGAAGGTACTTTACTTTGTGACCCCATAACAAGACTATATGAACTGACAGGAAAGAAGAAGTATCTGGAATGGAGCCAATGGGTAGTCAGCAACATCGACAAATGGAGTGGATGGGATGCATTCTCCCGTTTGGATTCCGTTGCGGACGGTACTTTAGGGGTGGATAAACTTCAACCTTATGTACATTCGCATACTTTCCACATGAACTTTATGGGCTTCTTGCGACTGTATCGTATCACCGGTGATAAAACGTTGCTGCGTAAAGTGTCCGGAGCATGGGACGACATTCATGAACGCCAGATGTACATCACCGGTGGTGTAAGTGTTGCCGAACATTATGAACACGACTATGTGAAACCACTTTCAGGTAATATCGTGGAAACCTGTGCCACAATGTCATGGATGCAACTCACACAACAGTTGTTGGAATTAACCGGAGAATCCAAATATGCGGATGCCATGGAACGCCTGATGATTAACCATGTATTTGCCGCCCAGGATTGTGAAAGCGGAGTTTGTCGATATCATACAGCTCCGAATGGAAGTAAGCCTGACGGTTATTTCCATGGGCCGGATTGCTGCACAGCAAGCGGACACCGGATTATCTCAATGTTACCCACCTTCATTTACGCAGAAAAAGGAAAAGAGTTTTATATCAATCAATACATCCCCTCGCAATATACCGGAAAGGATTTCGCATTTGAAATCACCGGAAACTATCCGGAATCCGAAAATATGCAGCTGACCATTGTTTCAGAGAAAGCAAAAAACAAAACATTAAACCTACGTATCCCCTCCTGGTGTGAACATCCGGAAATAAAGGTGAACGGTGAAAACATCGCAGATGTAAAGCCCGGTGCTTACCTGAAATTATCACGCAAGTGGACAAAAGGGGATAAAGTAAGTATCACTTTCCCTATGGAAGAGAAATGGGTATCACGTAGTCATCATAGCAAATATGTTTCCTATAAACTAGCAGGTGGGGAAATCATGTATAAGGAAGAACCGACTGATAGAATTCCTTATGCCTTTGTACGCGGTCCGATTGTTTACTCACTGGACATGGTATGGAATAAGCAGCTTTGCAACGATGATGTGAATATGGATCAGGATATACGGATGAATACAACGATGAAACCTACACTGATCAATAAGCCTGATAACAATATGTTAGGGCCGGTTTATCAAACGAAAGCCTTATATAAAGGTAGTGAGGTAGATGTGATTCTCACTCCGTTCGCAAACATAGGGCAATGGTTCCGCCCGGATGGAATAAAGCCACAGAAATATGCTAACGCTTTCACGTATGGAATCTGGCTGTATAACATAGATACAAAGTAAATAAGAATAAATTAGCCCCTGCAAACAATCATGAAATGCTCCCATGATAGTTGTAGGGGCTTATTCGTTTATGCTTTCAGTCGCATAATGAACTTACTTCCTTTCCCCAATTCGCTTTCCACCGTCAGTGTTCCCCCATGTGCCTCCACAAAATCTTTTGAAATGGAAAGTCCCAGTCCACTGCCTTGCACCTTTGTGCCGGGCACACGGAAATAACGGTCGAAAATGCTCTGATGATAACGGGGATCGATACCTTTGCCGAAATCCTGCACATACAGTTCAACAAACTCCTTCTCACGTTTGGCACCAATAACGACACGCCCGTTTTCTTTTGAATAACGGACTGCATTGCTCAGAAGGTTCGTCAATACCCAAGCTATCTTCTCACTATCCACAAACAGTTTCGGCATTTTTTCCTCCGGATACTCTACTTCTATCTGGATACCGAACTTATCCGCCTGAACCTGATTGGCTTTAATGGCATATTCTATAAGTTCGATAGGCTTGGTTATCTTCGGCATCATCTGGAGCTTGCCAGCTTCTACTTGTGTCATATTCAGAAGTTCACCAGTGATACCCAGCAGGCGGTCGGCATTTTCTTTAATGCTTTTCGATAATTGTTCCTGCTCATCATTCAAAGCTCCTACCCTCTTATCCTCCAGCAACTGCAAACTCATAAGAATAGCTGAGATAGGCGTTTTCAGTTCATGAGAGATGGTGGAGATAAAGGTTGTTTTGGCAGAATCCAACTCTTTAAATTCGGTGATATTTTTCAGCAGGATCACATCACCCAAGTTCTGCGGTTCATCCGTATCGGCATCCGTATTTATAATGGTGATGTAAGAAGCCTGAAAATAGCTTTCCTTATTATCCGCATAGATTTTCAAGGGTTCTTTCTTCTCACCCGGAGTAATCAGTTCCCGAACCAGACGACGAAGGAGATCATTCTTTAAGGACAGTTCCTCGGCAGAGTGGCGGATTACATCTTCACGTTTCAGATTCAATACGGTGAGTGCTTCTTTATTGATAAAGAGTATTTCATGCTCACAATTCAGACCGATAATAGGTTCATGAATACTGTTCACAACGGCTTCAAGAAACTTCTTTGCAGAAAGAATATCGTTCAGCGTACTGGCACGATATTCAGTCAGGCGCTCAGCCATACTGTTGAAGCTATCGGCCACCTGACGGAATTCCTCGTGTCCGCTCATATCCAAACGTTTCTCATAGTTATGATTGGCAATTTCAAGGATACCACGCGTCAATTCCTGAATAGGCTTGTTGATGGAACGGGGAAGCCAGACCAGCAACACGATACTGGCAAGAATGCAAATAGCACCTGTAACGGAAATCCACAGCAAAGCACGTTCCAGTCCGGGCATAGCGGCAGGACTGTCCGGTTCGGTAGCTGTCAGTATCTGAAGATTCACTACGGAGAGAGCAACCAGCAGAATGATCATACCGGCCAGAATGCCTACACTGAGTATTAATTTAGTACGAATATTCATAATGCACTGATGAATTAAATTTTATGCAAGTATAATCAAATCTACGTTTGCCTGAGCTAAATCATTCACAAATTTTCTGTATTTCAACACCATAAACAAGGATTGAGGTAAACGGAAAGAAGGACTGCCCATACAAACAGAAGTGATCTGTCTCTCTTTACAAGTACGGACGATGGCATCCAATACATCTTTGGATTGTACCTGAACTACTTCACCATCCAACTCAGTGACCAGCTTAAAGTGATTCAACAGATAGCGTTGGCTTGCCAGGTCGATACGGTCGGCACTCTCGCGGGGTGTTTGTACATACAGGGCTATAAAAGAAGTATTGTAACGGGTTGCCAGACGTGCCGCCTTACGAATGATGCGCCGGGGTGTCTTCTCCTGACTGCTGATGCATGCCAGGAACTTCTCATGCCGGACGCCTACACTGGAAACCACCACTTCATTCTCCACTTTCTTCTCCACACGCAACGCCACTTCTTTCAAAGCCAGTTCACGCAATTGAAGAATATTCTCGGTTTTGAAGAAGTTATTCAATGCCATGGGTATTTTCTCCGGTTTATAGATTTTACCGGCTTTCAGGCGGGTGATGAGTTCTTCGGCAGTGAGGTCGATGTTCACCACTTCATCCGCTTCCTGCAATACACTGTCAGGGATACGCTCTTTGACTTCGATCCCGGAGATGCCCTGAACTTCTTCGTTGACGCTTTCAATATGCTGGATGTTGACGGCGGAAATCACGTTGATGCCTTCGTCCAAAAGGTCCATCACGTCCTGCCAACGCTTTTCGTTACGACTGCCTTCTACGTTGGTATGCGCCAGTTCGTCCACGATGACTATTTCGGGATGGATGCGGATGATACCCTCCAAATCCATTTCTTCCAGTTCCTTGCCTTTGTAGAATATCCGGCGGCGGGGGATGACGGGCAGGCCTGCAAGGAGAGCTTCCGTCCCGGCACGTCCGTGGGTTTCGATGTAGCCGATTTGCACGTCTACACCGTTGTCCAGCAACTCATGGGCTTCCTGGAGCATCCGATACGACTTACCTACACCGGCAATCATGCCGATGTAGATCTTGAACTTGCCACGACGGGATTTCTTTATGAGGTCGAGGAAGTGCTGTACGCTTTGTTCTCTGTCCATACTTTCATTTTTAGGCGCGGATTACGCAGATTACACGAATTTCTTACTGTGTGCAGTTATTAATCCGTGTAATCCGCGTAATCCGTGCCTAATCTTTAGTTATCACGGTTTCAACGTTATACCAAATACCAAATGAGCATCCTCCAAACATGGATTCCAGATAGCTTGCGCAAAGATAGGCAATGAAAACGAATCTGTTATCCTGATAGCCGTGGTAGCTTTCAACGCTACATTGGTAAAAGCAAAACCGGAATTTCCATATCCTACTGTATAAGTTTTATAAGGAACGAATCCTACGGTTGCATTCAAATCTACCGACTTCACACTGAACGGATAGTTCAGCTCGCAATAGGAAGAATAATTTTGCTTACCTTCCTCATTCTTATCGGCACCGGCAAACATCAGATACCATGCCATAGACAAAGGAAGTTTCTCACAAGGCAACGTATAAGCCAAACCTGCTTCAAAGAAGTGAGCAGTTTCATGGCTCTTGAAGTTGAAGTACTTCCCGGCTCCCTGACCTGCCCACCATAGACTTGCTACGGACAGTGTGGGCCCTGATCCACCTAAAGTATAAGCAGCCGTCAGATCTATCTCCTTGCTTGCCAGTCCTTCTGAAGATTTATTACCATCGAAGTCTGTCGAGCCCCAGGCTGTCACAGAAAAATCACCTATGCTGAATCCTAAAGTCGGCTGGAAACTTGCTCCGGTCTGATAAACACCACGCCAGACGTAAGAGCTGACTAAATCACCCTGCACAGTAAATTCCTGAGCCTTTGCACTTGTAGTTCCTAAAATACAGGCAACAGCAACTGCTACTGTCGCAAAAATATTGTTTCTTAATCTTTTCATAATTCATTCAATCTTTTTAAAAGTAAGGTTGTCTTTAAAAAAGAGAGGCAGCGTTCCATTCACCCTGTTTTAGACATCACCATGGCAAAATATGAATGGAATCTGTCCGCCTCTCTACCAACCTAAAGTTATTTCTTATTTGCTTCTTCCAGTGCGATATTCAGTTTCAGAACATTCACCTTCTCCGTACCGAAAAGGCCGAGAAGCGGTTTCTGTACTGCATTGTCTACGAGAGTCTTTACTTGTGCCTCGTCCATGCCACGTG
>OGNV01001316.1_pt1 | contig 16390 bp, 15 predicted proteins | sample 1573561 | NCBI WGS metagenome assembly OGNV01 (sample SAMEA2581892, study PRJEB24529) | metagenome | biome: Human gut stool | place: China | collected 2011
GAGCGCCATCCGCACCGCGCCCTTCTACGGCTGCTGGCTGGGTGCCTCTCTGCTGTGCAGTATGCAGGGTATTTCCATCACTGAAAACTGCCAGGCGAAGGATAGCAACAACGAGCCCATTCCCGGCCTGTACATTACCGGCGATATGTCCGGTAGCTTCTTCCAGAACAACTACCCCTGCGTCATGGGCGGCACCGCTTGTGGCCGCACCCTGACCTTTGCCATCAAATCCGTCAAGCAGATGGCTGGTCTTGAGAACGCCTGATAAAGCGCTGTTCTCCGACATACTCTAAGCGTTTCTTCTTTTCTTCTTTTTCATGTGAAGAGGGGCGGTCCCATTTGGGGCTGCCCCTCTTTGCTTTTTTTACCCCGCACGCCCCCTACACAAATGCCCGCGATTGTGCTATGATAAGCGTGAAAACCGGGCAGTTCATCCCACCCGGTCAGAGATCGAGGTGTTTGTACAAATGTCTGATATTCTGGATACCTTACGGCAGGAAGGGGTAGACCCCACCCTGCTTGCGGCGGTGCAGGAATACCGCGCCGCTCATCCGCTCAGCGAGGCGCTGCGCCCGCGCATCCCCGCCCCTGCCTTTACCTACTACGGCAAAGAGGTGTGGGAGCAGGCGCTGGCGGCCATCCTCTGCGGCGAAAACCTGCTGCTGGCCGGCGGCAAGGCCACCGGCAAAAACGTACTGGCTGAAAACCTTGCCGCCGCCTTTGGCCGCCCCGCGTGGGACATCTCCTTTCATGTAAACATGGACGCTGCCTCCCTCATCGGCATGGATACCTTTGCGGGCGGGCAGGTGGTGTTCCGTCCCGGGCCGGTGTACCGCTGCGCACAGTGCGGCGGCTTTGGCGTGCTGGACGAGATCAACATGGCCAAAAACGAGGCGCTGGCGGTGCTGCACGCGGTGCTGGACTTCCGCCGCGCCATCGACGTACCCGGTTACGACCGTATCCCGCTGGCCGAGGAGACCCGCTTTATTGCCACCATGAACTACGGCTACGCGGGCACCCGGGAACTGAACGAGGCGCTGACCTCTCGCTTTGCGGTGGTGCAGATGCCCACCATCACCCAAGATAATCTGGAAAAGCTGCTGCGGGCGCAGTTCCCGGATCTTACCGCAAAATATGTGCACCAGTTTGCGCTGCTGTTTCTGGACCTGCAGAAAAAGTGCGACAGTGCAGAAATTTCTACCAAAGCGCTGGATCTGCGCGGTATGCTGGACGCGCTGCGGCTGATCCGCAGGGGCATCCCCGCCGGGGCGGCGCTGGATATGGGCATCACCAACAAGGCCTTTGACTCCTACGAGCAGGGACTGATCCGGGACGTGATCGCCGCGCGCATCCCGGCCAAGCTGGATGCCGGAAAGCTGTTTGCCTGATGGACGCCCAAAGCTACACCGCGCAGGAGCGGCGTGCGGCCAATCAGGTCTGGGCCGCTGCCGGAGCCTACGGCTTTGAGCCGCTGTTTCTGGCCCGCAATACGGACGGCACCATTGATTTTTACATGAACTGCATCGTAGGGCTGGTGCACAAATACTACGGTGACGCGCTGATCCGGGACATTTTTTCTGCTTGGGAGGGCGATGTGCGCCAGCCCATGCTGGACGATATGGCGTGGCTGTACTTAGAAAACGCGGCCTACCGGCTGGAGCTGCCCCGCCGCCCGGTGCTGGAGGCGCTGCGGTTTGCCCACGCGGACTACTTTTTTGCCATCCAGTACAAGCTTTCGCGGCAGGAGTGGATGGCGAAGAACCAACTGGTGTACACCATGCAGGCCGCCCGCTGGCGCAGGGTGCTGGGACGCACCGCCCCGGTCATGACCCCTTACGAGAGCAGCCTTGCCGCCGCGCTGGAACCGGAGACCGTACCGGAACCAGCACAGCTCAAAAACGACCTGCTGGCGCTGTTTGCAAAATTTGCCCTGTTTGACGGCGAGGTACGCCAGAAGCCCGCACTGCATCTGCGGCTGCAAGGCTTTTGGGCAAAGCTTGCCACCAAAACCATGCCCACCCAGATGATCAAGACCGACCGGGTGACGGTGGAGCATTCCGGCGCGGTGGATGCCACCGGCAGCGGGCTGGCGGTGGACAAGCGCCGGGCAAACATTACCCTGAAGCAGCGCGCCGCGCAGGATCGCGCCTACATTGAAAGCTGCTTCGGGCGCTGCTTCTACCCGCCGGAGCAGCTGCGCAAGACTGAGCAGGAGTTGTGCACTGGGGTGCATCTGGGCTGTCATTTGTGGTTCAGCGCCGGTGTACCCAGCCCGGCGCAGGCACCCACCCCGGAGGCGCGGCAGCTGGCACAGCAGGCCGAATTGCAGGCTGAACGCAACCGCGCCTACTATGCAAAAAATCAGGAGCTGCATCGAAGTGTTGTACTGCGCCTTACCGAGCAGATCCGCAACTGTATTCTGGTGCATCAGCAGCCAGACCAGCGGGTGGCACGCAGCGGTGATCTGTGCGCCGGGCGGGTGTGGCGCGCCCCTTACCTGAACGACGACCGGGTGTTTTTGTGCCCGGAGGAGGAAAACTGCCCCGCCTTTACGGTGGATCTGCTGCTGGACGCCTCTGCCTCCCGCCTGCACTGTCAGGAGGTGATCGCGGCGCAGGGTGCCATTCTGGCCGAAAGCTTGGCCAACTGCGGCATTCCAGTGCGGGTAAGCGCCTTCAGCAGCCTGCGGGGCTACACGGTGCTGCGGGTGCTGAAAGGCTTTGCGGACAAAAACCGGCAGAACATCTTCCGCTATTTTGCCTCGGGCTGGAACCGGGACGGTCTGGCGCTGCGGGCAGCAGGTGATTTGATCCGGTACGCCCCCGGCCCCGCCCCGCGCCACCTGATGATCCTGCTGACCGATGCCAGCCCCAACGACAGTCGCCGCATTCCGCCCACGGCGGAGAACCCGCTGGGCTGCGCCTACGAGGACGCCGCCGGTGTTACCGATACCGCCGCGCAGGTGCGCACCTTGCAGCGGCAGGGCGTGCGGGTGTCTGCCGTTTTTATGGGCGAGGACAGCAGCGCCGGTGCCGCCGCGCAGATCTACGGCAAAAATATGGCGCGCATCCGCGGCATGGATCAGCTTGCCCGCGCAGCCGGACGGCTGATCCAGAACGAGATCCGGGAGCTTGGCGATTGAAGAAATATAAAATGACCCCTGTGGGAGCAACTCCTGCCTTAGCCGGCATCTCCCGCAGGGGTCATTTTTCACAACCACTTGTCATAAAACACAACCATGCTTTGAACTTCCGTTTGCTCTACGCCATAAGCTTTTGCAAAATTTTGTCGTTTCGAAGAAACTTGCAGTTGTTTTTTCCTTAAAAGTATGCTATACTACGTTCAGAGAAGTTTTATACAGCCTGTCGGCCCGATCACCCGGCTGGCACTTTTACAACGTTTCGCTGTTTGCTTTTTAGGAAGGAGATCAATCATGGACGCTTCCCGTTATTTTGACGCCATGCACAACGCCATGTCCACCCTGCACGCCGGTGCACAGCTGCTGCTCACCATCCGTTTGCAGGACACCTGCGGCAACGATGCCTATCTTGAAGTAAAACAGCTGCCCGGGGAGCAGAGCGCCCTTGTGTGCTACTCCACCATGGGGCGGCGCTGCCTGAATTTTCAGCTGTTCCGCAAGGGCTGGCAGCTGTGCCACAATGCCGATGGGCAGCTGACCGGACGTTTTCCGTCCAGTGCCGACAGTCTGCTCAGCCAGACCGACTTCCGCGCCTACTGCCGGGAAGATCGGCTGGATGCCGCCCGCACCCAGCGCCTTGTGGAGGAACTGGGGCAGCGCGCCGGCACGAACTATGTTGGTATCATCCCGCAAAATGCCCGCACCGGCGCACAGATCACAGTGGAAAGTCACCTTGGCTGCGGTGCACGCTGGAGCTACTGGAATCAGGACGCTTCCCCCTGCCTGCCGCTGGGCGCAATTTTGTACTGGCTGGCTGATTTTCTGGCCGGGAACGAGCGCCGCGCGTTGCAGTCTGACCCGCAGGCTGCTGCTCTGGCTGCGCAGTGGCTGGCAAAGGACACTGCTGTGTTCTTCTGCCCTTCCCCTGCCCTGACGGTATCCTCTGCGACCGGTCATAGTGCCCCTGCTGCACGGCGCACCCGCCCCGCCCCGGTGCCTGCCGCACGCAGCAAGAGCTGGCAGAGCGTTCTGGCCGCCATGGCTGCGGTGTAAGCACATGGTACCTTTTCAATCTGGTTTACATATAAAAGACGAGTGCTCGACAAAACCGAGCACTCGTCTTTTTTTACAAAATAACAGCAAAAAAGCACCCCGCCAACCGTTTCCGGTCAGCGGGGTGCTCAGTGCTTATAGTTTACGGTTCAGCTTACGCTGCACAGCACAGGGAGGAAATCACTCCTCGATGTAGCCGTACTGGAAGTACCAGTAGCCGTAGGGGCTGTGCCAGACGCCCTTCAGAGAAGAGCTCTGCAGCCAGAATTCGTTGTAGTAAGCAACGGGGATGCAGCCCATATCCTCCATCAGGATGTCCTCAGCCTTGTGCAGCTGTGCAAAGTGCTCGGCGACATCTGCAACCTTGGAAGCCTCCATAGCAGCATCGAAGTCAGGGTTGGAGTACTTACCATCGTTGTTGCCGTTGCCGGAGCAGAACAGCTCGATCATGTTGGAAGGATCGTTGTAGTCCATGACCCAGCCGTTACGGGCAACATCGTACTCGCCGGCACGGCGAGCAGCGGTGAAGGCAGACCACTCCATCTTGCTGATGGTCAAAGTGATGCCCAGATCGCCCCAAGTCTGCTGCAGGTACTCTGCCAGAGGCACATGGTAGCCGGAATCGTTGGTGCTGTACTCGATGGTGGGGTAGCCCTCGCCATTGGGATAGCCAGCCTCTTCCAGCAGCTTCTTAGCCTCGGCCATATTTGCCTCGTAGTCAGCTGCAATGTAGGGAGAACCGCCGTTTGCGTTGTCGTAGAAGTAGCCCTGCGCGTCCACGATGCTAGGGCCGACCAGGTTGGAAGCAGCAGAGTAGGTGCCCTGCATGATGGTGTTGGCAACGTAGTCGCGGTCGATAGCCAGAGCCAGAGCCTTGCGGACCTTGGCATCCTTGAAGGCATCGCGCTGCAGGTTCATGCTGACGTAATAGGTGCCCAGAATGGGGTCAACATAGAAGTCGCCGCCATCCTCTGCCTTGGTCAGGCTGGGGATCTCGTCGGTGGGCACGTCCTTGATCAGGACAGCCTCGCCGCTGTTATAAGCAGCGAAGCAAGCGGAAGAGTCCTCCAGCAGCAGCAGGGTGATGCTGTCGGAAACGATCTTAGAGCTATCCCAGCCGCCAACGTAGTTGGGGTTCTTGGACAGAACGATACGCTCGGAGGGGGTCCACTCGGTGATCATGTAGGGGCCGTTGGAGACGAAGGTCTCAGCGGAGGTGCACCATGCATCGCCGTTGGCCTCAACGGTAGCCTGCTGCACAGGGCTCATGGATGCGAATGCAGCCATCTTGTCGAAGTAGGAGCAGGGGTAGGACAGCACGATGGTCAGGGTCTTGCCGTCGTCGCTTGCCTTGACGTTCAGCGCATCGGGGTTGGGCTCTGCAGTGGGGTTGCCGTCTGCATCGGGGAAGCCGGCAGCTGCGTCAAAACCATCGATCATGCCCAGGCAGGTCTCTGCGTAGGGAGCTGCGGTGTCGGGGTTGACCATACGCTTGAAGGTGTACTCGAAGTCCTTAGCGGTCAGGTCGGTGCCATCGCTCCACTTCAGGCCGTCACGCATGGTGAAGGTCCAAGTCAGGCCGTCCTCGCTTGCTTCCCAGCTCTCAGCCTGGCCACCAATAACTTCGTTGTTCTCGTTGATGATCAGCAGGGGCTCGAAGATGGTGATGATGGTGTTGGCGCCATCAACAGCGCTGTTCAAAGAGGGATCCAGAGTCTCGGGGTTGGGGCCGTACTGGACGGTGAAGCCAGCGGTGTTGACACTGCCGGTAGAAGAACCAGCAGCGGAAGAAGCAGAACCGGAGGTTGCGGTAGAACCGGACTTGCTGCCGCCACAGGCTGCCAGACCCAGAGCAGCGGCACCCACGCCTGCAACCTTGAGGAAATTACGACGAGAAATGCGTTTCATAATAATATCCTTCCCTTATATCAAATTTGAGTGTGCCAGGTTCCCCCAGCCGCCTCTATATTCGATCCGGTGCAAATAATTGTACACCGGAGGAACACGAATGATTATAATGCGCTCTCACGGCGGTTACAAGCCCAAAACTTGGACTGTAACCATTTTGTGACAACATTTCAGCGCTAAGTTGAATTGCTTTCACCTTTTACTGGTGTGAGGTGTTCTTACTTCACGCGGTCAAGGTGATGGCAGGCTGCCCAGTGGCCGGTGGAGACTTCCTTGAACTCGGGCACCTCGTTGGCGCACTGCTCGTCTGCATAGGGGCAGCGGGTGCGGAAACGGCAGCCGGACGGCGGGTTCAGGGGGCTGGGCACATCGCCCTGCAGCACGATACGCTTGGCCTGGCGGGCCGTAATGGGGTCTGCCACCGGAATTGCAGAGATCAGGCTGCGGGTGTAGGGGTGGATGCTGTGAGTGATCAGCTCGTAGCTGTCGGCCAGCTCCACCATCTTGCCCAGATACATCACGCCGATGCGGTTGGAGATGTGCTTGACAACGCTCAGGTCATGGGCGATAAACAGGTAGGTCAGACCCATCTCCTGCTGCAGATCCTCGAACATATTGACGACCTGTGCCTGAATGGAAACGTCCAGTGCAGAGACAGGCTCGTCACAAACGATGAACTCGGGGTTCACAGCCAGTGCACGGGCAATGCCCACGCGCTGACGCTGACCGCCGGAGAACTCGTGGCAGTAGCGGTTTGCGTGCTCGCTGTTCAGGCCAACGCGCTCCAGCAGGGCGATGATCTTATCGTGGCGGTCCTTTTCGTTCTCGGCCAGATGATGGATATCAATGCCCTCACCCACGATGTCGCCAATGGTCATGCGGGGATCCAGACTTGCGTAGGGATCCTGAAAAACGATCTGCATCCGGCGGCGGTAGGGCAGCATATCCACTGCGATCTTGTTGTCCTTATCGAACAGCAGGTTGCCGTCATAGTAGATCTTGCCGCCGGTGGGCTCGTACAGGCGCAGCAGGGTGCGGCCGGTGGTGGTCTTGCCACAGCCGGACTCGCCTACCAGACCAAGGGTCTCGCCCTTGCGGATGGCAAAGCTTACGTCATCCACAGCCTGAACGTACTTGCGGTTCTTGCCCACACCGCCGGCGGGGAAATACTGCTGCAGGTGCTGGACTTCAACCAGCGTCTTGTGTTCACTCATTCTGCCTTTTCCCCTTTCTCAAATGCAGCCTTCTGCTGCAGCCAGCAGTAGGTATAGTGGGTATCGCTGAGCTCGGTGCGCGGGGGCATCTTGCTCAGACAGATCTTCATGCAGTTCTTGCAGCGGGGCGCAAAGGGGCAGCCTGCCGGCGGATTCAGCAGGTCCACAGGGGTACCCTCGATAGGCACAAGGCGCTCGTGCTCTGCAGTGTTCAGCTTGGGGATGGAGTTGATCAGACCCTTGGTGTACTCGTGACCCGGCTGATAGAAGATCTCGTCGGTGGTGCCGTACTCCACGATGTGGCCGGCGTACATGACGGCGATCTTCTCACACATGGATGCCACAACGCCCAGATCATGGGTGATCATGATGATGCTCATGCCCAGCTTCTTGCGCAGATCCTGCATCAGCTCAAGGATCTGTGCCTGAATGGTCACATCCAGTGCGGTGGTGGGCTCGTCGGCGATCAGCAGCTTAGGCTCACAGGCCAGTGCAATGGCGATCATCACGCGCTGGCGCATACCGCCGGACAGCTCGTGGGGGTACTGCTTCAGACGCTTCTCGGGCTCATTGATGCCAACCAGCTCCAGCAGCTCCTTGGCACGTGCCCATGCATCGGCCTTGTTCTTATCGGTGTGCAGGCGGATGACCTCCACAATCTGGTTGCCGATGGTGTACACCGGGTTCAGGCTGGTCATGGGATCCTGGAAGATGATGGAGACCTCGTTGCCGCGGATCTTGCGGAAGTCCTTCTCCTTCATGTTCTCGATCTCGTGGCCGTTGAACCACACCTTGCCGCCCACCAGCTTGCCGGGGTAAGCGGTCAGACCCATAACGGAGTAAGCGGTGACCGACTTACCGGAGCCGGACTCGCCCACAACGCCCAGAACATCGCCCTGATTCATGGTAAAGGAAACGCCGTTCAGTGCCTTTACTTCGCCCGCAGGGGTGAAGAAAGAAAGGCGTTCATCTTTGATATCAAGAATTTTCTCGCTCATTTCTGTTCACCTCATCAATTCTTCAGCTTCGGGTCAAAGGCATCGCGCAGGCCATCGCCGAACAGGTTGAACACAAGGATCATCACGCTGATCATCAGTGCGGGGGCGATCAGCAGATGGGGGTAGGTGTTCATGCCCTTGACGGCATCGGTAGCCAGAGAACCCAGAGAAGGCAGCGGGGCTGCAACACCCAGACCGATGAAGCTCAGGTAGCTCTCGGTGAAGATGGAGGCCGGGATCTGCAGGGTGGTGGTAACGATCAGGGTACCGATACAGTTGGTGAGCAGATGCTTTTTGATGATACGGCCGCTGGATGCGCCCAGTGCGCGGGCAGCGGTAACGTACTCGCTCTCCTTCAGGATCAGGATCTGGCTGCGGACGATACGCGCCATGCCTACCCAGTACAACAGAGCAAAGATGATGAAGATGGAGATCATGTTGGGGCCAAGGGTCTGCATCCACTTGAAGCCGGGCTTGGTAGCCAGTGCATCCAGCGGATCTTTCAGAGCCATGCCCAGCAGGATGATCAGCAGAATATCGGGGATGGTGTACAGGATATCTGTAATACGCATCATGATATTGTCCACCCAGCCGCCGGCAAAAGCCGCAACCGCACCATAGGTAGCGCCGATGATCAGCACCAGCACAGAGGCGATCAGACCGACGGACAGGCTGACGCGGGTGCCCATCATGATACGCACAGCGAAGTCACGTCCCATGCGGTCGGTGCCCAGAATGTGCGGGAACACCTTTTCGCCTGCATCGATACGCGCCTGCTCGGAGGCAGAGTACTCGAAAGGCTTCAGGTTGTTGCTGCCCTTCATCTGCTCGGAGTAGCTGTAAGGCCAGACGGCGGGCAGCAGGTAGGCAAAGATGGCAATGGCAATGATGAACACAAAGCTGACCATGGCGATCTTGTTTTTCTTCAGGCGGCGGATACCGTCCTTCCAGAAGTTGACGCTTTCGCGCATGACCACCAGGCTCTGCTTTTCCTCATTGCTGGCGGGCAGAAAATCCTCCGCGTTGAGCTGCAGGCTGAGCGGATTCTTTTTAATGTTTTCCATGAAAATCGCTCCTTTCTCTTACTGCAGCTTGATGCGCGGGTCGATGATTTTATAAAGGATATCCACGATCACGTTAGCAATGATGACCATGCTGGACAGCAGGATGGTGGTGCCCATGATCATGGTGTAGTCACGGTTGGTGATAGCAGACACGAAATCGCGGCCCAGACCGGGCACAGAGAAGATTTTTTCCACCACGAAAGAACCGGTCATCAGGCTGGCCAGCATGGGGCCGACGTAGGTGATGACAGGCAGGATGGCGTTGCGCAGCGCGTGCTTGAACAGGATCATGAACTGGGACACGCCCTTTGCGCGGGCAGTGCGCATATAGTCCTGACCCATAACGTCCAGCAGGCTGGAGCGCATCAAACGGGTGATATAAGCCGAGGGATAGATGGCCAGTGCAGTGACCGGCATGATATAGGCGGCTGCGCTGTTCAGGCCAACGGTGGGCAGCACCTTCATTTTCATACCAAACTGGTACAATAGCAACACGCTGGAAATAAAGCTGGGAATCGCGATGCCACAGGTTGCAAACACGATAATAACGTTATCCAGCCACTTACCGCGGTTGTAAGCGGAAATGCAGCCCAGCGGGATGCCCACGCACAGAGCCACCACCACGGCAATGCCTGCCAGACGGCAGGACACCGGCAGCTTGCTGGCGATAATCTGGTTCACGGTACGTCCGCGCTGACGCAGGCTCAGACCCAGATCGCCGTGCAAAAGGCTCTTCATGTAGTTGACGTACTGCACACTCAGCGGCTTATCAAGGCCATACTTTTCGGCCAGAGCCTGCTGAGCAGCGGCACTGATGGACTTTTCTGCCACGAACGGGCCACCGGGGACCAAGTTCATGACAAAAAAGGTAACCGTAGCCACAATGAAGATACTGAAGATACCCATTGCGACACGCTTGATGATGTACTTTGCCATCGTTTGATGCCACTCCAATCCTATCAATGAATTACTGTTTTTGCTCTCAGGCTGAGCCACACTTTCCCGCAGTCCGCCAGCCTCACACATAGCGGACGTCTGTCCTTGGCACGCGGACAGAAAAGCGAATAATAAAACGATGGCATCTTGCGGTTGCACAAACACCATCGTCCATACCCGAGAAACACTCTATCTATTATAAGGATAACCACGATTTTTGTCAATTTACATGAAAAGAATTCACTTCATTATAGCAAAGCATGAGTGAAATCTTATACTTTATACAAATTTCCTGTATATTAGTAGGTAAAAGTGCTACTTTTCCAGCCTTTTGGGGGATTGTTCCGTTGGCGCGTACAATCCGCCCTCCCCTGTCGGCGTAAAAGGCAGCGTCTCTGCCGCAGAGTCATCCCTCCATGTCCTTGGCATTTTTCTCCATATTACAGCAAAAAGGCAAAACAAAGCCACCCGCAGCCCCTTTCCGGCACAGTCAGTGCCCGGGAGATGTGCTGCGGGTGGTCATGGGTCGTTTTGCGGGTCAGGAGTACAGTTTTGCGGTCAGCCGGGAGTACATGGCGCTCTTCTGTGCCTTATAGGAGGCCATGGCCTGATCCGCCAATGCGGTGCTCTGGCCGTTGGCGGTCAGAATGGCACGCATCTGGCTGACGATGCTCTCCACTTCCCTGTCGTAGGACGCCTGCATCGCGTACAGTCTGCCGCTTCTTGCCAGCACGATGGAGATCTTGCGCGCCTGTGTCTGCTGAGACTCTGGCAGCGATTTGAACTCTGCCTTTGCTCCGGCAATGCAGCTGTTCAGCTCTGCCTCGGCGCGCGCTTTGACGCTGTACAGCTGCTTCAGCAGCGCCTTAACCTCGGCCTCGTAGGAGGCTTCCTGTTTGCCGGAGGAGGACGACGGTTTTTTTGTACCGGAATTGGCTGTACCGGCAGTCTCCTGCTTGCTGGAGGACGCTGTACTGCTGCTCTCCGTCCGGGAGGCAGATGCCGCCGGAGAAGTATCAGAATTCGCCGGGGAGGAAGCCGCACCTGTCTCCTGCTGCGGAGCGCTGGCGGATGCCTCCTGTTCCCCGCTGCCGGACGCGGCGGCTTCATCTGCCAGTTCCTCCAGCGTGATCTCACCGCTGAGCAGCTTATCGATCTCATCATCCGTCAGGGTGACCTGTGTGCTGTCCGCCGGGGCATCCGGCAGGGTTTCAGGAATACCGGCTGCCATACTGTGGAGGTAGAACAGCACGCCAAGAACAGCTGCTGCCAGCAGAGCCACCAGCGCGCCCAGCACGATCAACACGATTTTCAGGACCTTATTTTTCTTCATACCAAAATCCGCTGCCCGGGCAGAGTAATTCTCTGCCCGGGCAGTTTTCTCCTTACTTTAGGATCAGACCCACATGCCCAAAAACTTTTTGGGCTGATGCAGGTTCACAGCGTCCAGTTCCTGATCGTGGAACAGTTCATCGCCGTTGCGCACGATGCGGGCAGCAGCTTCCCTGCCCAGCAGCTTTTCCAGCTGCTGCACCCCCTGCGCCATGCGGGGCGGGCGCTTGTCCGGGGAATGGGTGTCGGTGGAGATGACATGAACCAATCCCCACTGGATGAACTTACACAACTTTTTGCAGAGCTTAGGCTCCAGCAGTGCTCCTGCGTTGATCTGCGCATAGGCACCGGCGGCTACCCAGTCGTACAGCAGGGTGGGATCCTCCAGCACATAGGGGTAGCGCTCGATATGCGCGATCAGCGGCACGATGCCCTGCTGCTGCAGATTGTACAGGGTCTGCCGGATAAAATGCGGCTTGTGGGTGGTGGGGAATTCCAGCAGCAGATAAGCGGTGTCCCCCATGCACAGCGCCCGGGTGTCCAGCTCGCACAGGCCGGGCGAGAAGAACACCTCCGCCCCCAGTTTGAAATCAAACTGCATGGGCTGCCCCTCCAGCGCTGCGGTCAGCTGTTCAAAGGCAGTCTGCCGCTTTACCGTAAAGGCTTCCACTGTGGTACGCTCGCTGTTGAAGTGGCTGGTGAACGCAATATTGCGCACACCAGCCTCGTATTCCCTGCGCAGCAGCTCCAGCGAGACCGCTGTATCCTTTGCGCCGTCATCCATGCCGGGCAGAATGTGACAATGCAGATCGGTCATAGCAGTGCTTCCTTATTATTTACCGGCAGTGGCATCCTGCTTGCCGTAGGCATAGTTGTAGTTGTAAGCATAGCTGTATGCGTAGCTGGAGCCCTTGAGTGCCTTCTTCATGTCGTAGCGGGTCAGCACGCTGCCCAGCACCCGGACACCGGCATCCTGCAGCTTTTTCACTGCGCCGCGCACCGCATCGGCGGGGGCGTAGTCCGAGCGCACAACGAACATTGCGCCGTCCACATAGCGGCCGATGACGGCTGCATCGGTGACCACGGACACCGGGGGTGCATCAAGGATGACAAAATCGAACTTCTGGCGCAGAGTATCCACCATAGCCTGCATCTGCGGCTGGCTCAGCATCTCAGAGGGGTTCGGCGGCGGGGTACCGGCGGGCAGGAAGGTCAGATTCATTTCCTTCAGTTCCTGCAACGCCTCGTCCAGCGTGCACTGGTTGGACAGCACGTTGGAAACGCCCTTTACGTTGTGACCGGCCTTCAGATAGCGGTGCAGCACCGGCTTGCGCAGGTCGCAGTCCACCAGAGCCACCTTTTTGCCGCTTTCGGCCAGCGTCAGCGCCAGATTGACCGCCACGTTACTCTTGGATTCTTCCGGCACGGTACTGGTGATGACCAGCGTGTGCACGTCCATGGAGCCTGCCATAAAGTCCAGATTGGTGCGCAGAGACTTGTAGGCTTCCACATAGCCAAAGGGCATCTTTTTATCGGTGATCAGCTGCAGGGTGCGGTGCTCACCTTCTTTTTTCTTTTTACCAAACAGATTCCACATCGTCTTACACCTCCGGGATCAGGCCCAGCACGGGCAGGCCGAGCTTCTTCTGAACATCTTCGTCATCCACAACGGTATCATGCAGCAGATGTGCCAGCACCAGAATGCCGCACACCAGCACAGCACCCAGCAGGCCGGCCAGCACAACGTACTTCGTAGTCTGGGGGAACACCTTGTTGGGATCGATGATCACATCGCTCACCGCCTTGCAGGAACCGGCTTCCACCTTTTCCACCAGCACGTCGGGCACGATGTCGGCAATGGTCTGTGCGATCTCACCCGCACGCTCTGCATCCGTATCGGTGACCGTGATCTTCATGATCTGGGTAGCGTCCACATCGGCAACATCCACCATGTCGTACAGCTCGGTGTAGGTCATATCCAGATCCAGTTTGTCGATCACCTCGTTCAGCACGGTGTTGCCCTTGATGATGACCGCATAGGTGCTGATCAGGTTCTTGGCAGAATTGAAGTTATCACTGGTAAAGGTGGAGGAGTTATCCTGCCGGGTATTCACGATCATGTTGATAGAGGCCTGGTACTTGGGTGTAAGCGCAAACACGCACACCAGCAGGCAGATCAGCGCTGCCGCAACAGCTGCTGCCACGATCTGCACGGCATGCGCCCACAGCAGGCGGGCCAGTTCCATCAGATCAATGGTCTCCTCGTCCTCCGTGCTCCGGAGCGACTGTCCCATAGTTGCTTTTTCGTCCATAATAGCGAAACTCACCTTTCTTGTTTTCCGCAGTGCAAGAAATGTACACCGGGTTCCTATAGATACACATTCGTTTTATAATGATAGCACATCTTGTTGTATTTTACAAGCAGCAAATGCCATTTTCTGCCGGCAAATATATGGACAAAATATGCCCTGCCCCGTACAAAAAAGGCATCCGCAGCATATGGATGGCTGCGGATGCCTTCGTTTTACGGATTTTTAGCGAATACGCTTAGCGGGAGCCCTTATCGTAGGGGATACCCTCGGCCTTGGGTGCCATGCTGTTCTTGGAGGTGAAGGCCAGAATGACCATGGAGGCCACAAAGGGCATCATATTATAGATGTTGCTGGACCAGTGCAGCTGTGCGAGGAAGGTGGAGTCTGCAATATTGGCAAGGCTCTTGAACACGGCAAAGAACATGGCCGCGCCAAAGATGTGGAAAGGCTTCCACTGGCCAAAGATCATAACTGCCAGTGCCAGAAAGCCTGCACCGGCCACGCCGACTTCAAAGTTCCAGGTCTGCACCGGGGGCACGATATACGCCAGACCGCCGACGGCGCCCAGCGCACCGGAAAGGATGACACCGGCGTAACGCATCTTGTAAACGTTGATGCCCACCGAGTCCGCAGCCTGCGGGTGCTCGCCGCAGGCACGCAGGCGCAGGCCAAAGCGGGTCTTGTACAGCACGATGTAGCTGACCACCAGCAAAATCAGCCCCAACGGCACGAACACGCTGAGTTCCAGCCCGCCGATGCTGAACAGGAAGGGCTTGTTGGAGTAGTTCAGCTTGGCGCTGCCGCTCTCGCTGAAGTACTTGGAGATGACCACGGCAATGGCGGTAGCCAGCAGGTTCAGTGCCGTGCCGCCGATGGTCTGGTCCGCCTTCAGGTTGATGGAGGCAAAGGCCAGCAGCAGGCTGTAGATCACGCCCGCCAGCGCTGCCACCAGAATGGAGATCAGCACCACAAAGAAGGGCGACAGGCTTGCAGGCAGCATGGTCAGGGTAAGCACACCGGCCACACCGCCGATGACCATGATGCCCTCCAGTGCAATGTTGATGATGCCGGAATGTTCGCTGAACATACCGCCCAGTGCCACCAACATCAGCACGATACCGTACAGCAGGGTATATTTGATCAGAAGCAGCATATTACTTGCCCTCCTTTTTGGTCTTTTCTGCGGCAGATGCAGGCTCTGCGTTCACATTGGTCTTTTCGGCATTCCGGAACAGCAGGCTCTGGATCTTGCCGCGGAACAGCATGGAGAATGCGCACAGGTAGATGATGATGCCGCTGATCAGATCCGAGATCTCAGTGGGGTAAAATTTAGTGGACAGGAAGGAGCCGCCGACCGAGATGTGGGAGATGAACAGCGCGGAGAACACGGTACCGATGGGGTTGGAGCTTGCCAGCAGTGCCACCGAGATACCGTTGAAGCCCATGCCCGGCAGGCTGGTGGAGTTCAGCGGGTTCCACTGGGACACGTTGGACAGATAGAACAAACCTGCGCCGAAGCCTGCCAGCGCACCGGCAATGGCCATGGAGAGGATGATGTTCTTCTTCTCGTTGATACCGGCGTAACGGGCGGCGTTCTTGTTCAGGCCAACGGCCTTGAGCTCATAGCCGAAGGTGGTCTTGTTCAGCACCACCCAGATCAGCACAGCCACCGCTGCCGCCAAGAAGATGGCAATGGTGGTGCTATTGGTCTGGAACAGCTTGTTCAGGCCGAAGTCCGGGATCAGGGACTGGGCAAAATCGGCGTTTTTGCTCAGGTTCAAAGTACGGGTGTTGCGCACGTCGTACATGGGGCCGGTGCCGTTCTGGTAGATGAGTTCATTTACCAGATACAGGCCGATCCAGTTGAACATGATGGAGGTAATGACCTCGTTGATGTTGAAGTAGGCCTTGAAAAAGCCGGGGATCGCACCCCACAGGCCGCCCAGCACGGCTGCTACCAGCAGGCAGACGAACCAAGGCAGCTTGAGCATGATGGCGCAGTACAGCGCACCGTAAGCGCCCAGCGTATACTGACCGGCTGCACCGATGTTGAACAGGCCGGTCTTGAAGGCAAAGGCCACGGACAGACCGGTCATAATCAGGGGTGCGGCATTGGCAAGCTCCTTGCCCACGCCGTAGGGGGCATCGTGGAAACCGCCCTTGATGATGCGCACAAAGCCATCGCCCCATGCGTGTGCGGGGTTGATGGCTACCAGCACCAGAAAGCCCACCAGCAAACCAATCAGGATGCACAGCAGTGCAGCCAGCACGCTGGTAACAGAGCTTTGCAGGCTGCCGCTGCGGGAAAGTTTTTTCTTATTCATGTGTTACTGCTCCTCCTTTCCCTGCTTGCGGGCGCCTGCCATATACAGACCCAGCTCCTGCACGGTGGTGGTCTTGGGGTCAAACTCGCCCACGATCTCGCCCTCGTACA
>OGNV01001317.1_pt1 | contig 16360 bp, 12 predicted proteins | sample 1573561 | NCBI WGS metagenome assembly OGNV01 (sample SAMEA2581892, study PRJEB24529) | metagenome | biome: Human gut stool | place: China | collected 2011
AGAGTAAAATTGACTACCTGGTCAACAAACTGAAGGTTAAGAAATTCTCGTTACACGTCCATCCGTATGTTGCCGCCTACATCAATCAGGGACTCGTTTCCCTGAAACGGAAATGGCAGATGAAATACGGATTCGGTATCAAGGTTATTCCAAGTCAGAAACTCGCTTTCTTACAATATGTGTTCTATGATACACATGGAGAAGAAATCGACATGAAGGAAGAAATCGAAATCAAATAGACAGAAAAGGCGGCTCGTGGGAAACGGGTCGCCTTTTTGTTTCTATCATTCCAATTTATCAATTTCTTCGGTTGTAAGTCCGGTACATTCCGAAATTAGTTCGAGAGAAAGACCTTTGGATTTCATGATACGGGCTGTTACTTCCTTTTCTTTCTGCATCCCCTTCTTTTCAGCAAAATCCAGCGTATTGAAATAGTCATTGTAGACTTTCCATTCTTCTTCGTACTGTGCTCTTTCCTCCTGGGTCATATTTGCTTTGGAAGCCAGCTTTTCCAGTCGTTCGAAGACGGCTTTTCGTGCCTTAAAAGGCATTCTGTCAAGTGTATCCATATGCTTTAATATATAAATCCAGCGTTCAAAATCCGTATTGCATTCATCCTCTTCTTTATTAAAGTTTGGCAATTCGATAAAGATTTGCCGAAACTTGTCATTAAAGAGCTTTCCTGTAGCCCGGTCGGATAAGACAACATCTGTCCTTATCGTTGCAGGCATGTCCTTGTCCATTACAAAGTTCATGAAGAACACTCCATATACAGCATCCAACCGGAAATTCCATTGTCCCCTTTTGGCTTGTTGCGTAATGGCCCTTGAGAGATAGAAAAGAGCACGGTCCTTAAAATAAGGTTGTTCCCGATTCTGCATTTCCACGATAATACGCTCACCTGTATCGGTCATGCAGTAGATATCGTAGATGATCCCTCGTTCATTTTTTACTTCCGGCTGTTGTTCGTTGTTGAGGAACTGAATGTCGGTTATCACATGCTCTCCTACGAGCAAATCATTTAAGAAGCTGATTAATAACTCCTTTTCTACCTCTCTGCCGAATAAAAACTTAAAGCCGTAATCGGTAAAGGGATTAATAAATCTTCCCATTATACGTGTTGATTGTGTATCTTACAACAAAGATAAGGCTTTTTTGTTGAATAAGAACTGGTTGGAATAAAAAATGAGTTGTTCACAAAGAACATTTTTCCTTTAGAATAAGAGAGAAGGAGATGTAAGGACGAAAAGCCCGGACTTTCTCAAGCCCGGGCTTTTGCTATCCTTAAAAACATCCACTCTGTTTATAGGGGAAAATCATGACCGGCAAATAATACCGATGCAATGAGAGAGATGCATTAAGAACCATAATAGAGGATGCCTGTGGGAAATTAGGGAAGGCATCCTCTGTGGGAAACAGCAAAGACATACTTTCACAAGCACCTCATTTGCTGTAAAATCTTCACTCTCAGGTGAAGAAAGGGTCTATTGCAAAAGTTCGGACTTTCACAAGTTCGGACTTCTTAACGTTCTTCAGCCACGCAAATACTTACCCGGTTTTCCTCCGGAGTAGTATAAGGTTGAACGGTATCACCTTTATAATCAACTGTTATCCTATCAGCAGCAACACCTTTCGCTTTCAGGATTTCAGCAACATTATTTGCACGTTTCTTTGACAATTCACCGTTAATCCGAGAATTACCGGTATCAGCATCTGCATAACCTGTCACAGTAACCTTAGCAGCAGGATGTTTCTCAAGATATTCTATCAAAGAAGATATTTTAATCATCTGATCATCTTGTATCTTTGCAGAATTCAGAGCAAAGAAAATACTCTTCTTCATCGGTTCAATTACCGCTTCCTTTTCAGGTTGTTCTTTTTCTATTACAGGCGTAGTTTTTGGCTGTTCCACTGCCACAGGTTCCGGTTCATAATACACCGGTGCCGTTCGAGTATAGCTTTTGCCTAATTTAATACTCAAACCTACAAAAGCATTAATCTGCCAGTCACAATTACCGGCTTTCTTTGAGTTAAACTTATCAGAAAGCAAATTAGCGTTACCTTCGATATTAATAGACAGCCGATCATTCAAACGAAGATCACAACCAAGCCCTAAACGACCGGCAACAAGATTCTTACTGCCCTGCCAAAGATATTCCATTTGATAAGTTTTTGTATCCAATGCATTCGCTTCATCATTATCAAACGCATGATTCAAACCTACACCGACAAAAAGATAACCATTGAATATTCGTTTAGGATTGAAGCCGCAGAATAGAGTACTCAGGTCGGTCATAAAATCAACATTTCCCTGAAGATATTTATATTGGTAGTCCTGCTCCGGATTAACCCATCCACCTTTTGCCTGCCAACCACTCACACCAACACGTGCACCAAATGCAGGAGCAAACTTATAACCCACGTTGAGAGCAGCAGCAGGAGATACAAGATCGGTAAATTTAGCTTCACCAATAGTATGAGCAGCCCCTATTTGTGCCTGAATGAACCAATGCGGCTTGAAAGTTATTTTTTCAGGTTCTTTTATGCGTTGTTCTTGATTCTGAGCAAAGATCATTGTGCTGGATAGGGCCAGCAATCCTATAAATAAACTCTTTCTCATAAACGTTCATTATTTGATTAATAAGAAGAGAGTGCACTATAAGAGTACACTCTCTCTCAAATATATAACTTCAGTTATTATTCAACCGGGAACTCATCAGCATTCCATGCCTTGATAGTAAACTTACCGGTAAGTTTTCCTCCACCAAGAACCGGACTTGTTTCTGTACAGTCCGTAATAACTTGACTAGGTTTAACCTTACCGTATTCAATTGTGAAGGTTATATCACAAGTTGCATTTTGTCCCTTAGCAAGAGTATTCTGTCCTTCAAGATTCCATGTCACTGTTCCGTCTGCATTCAGAGTAAACTTATTTTCCCATTGAGTCGGAATGACACTACCCTTAGCCAGATCAATAGTAACATTAGCTGACTTACCCAGAATCTTCTCACCAGCCGTAGTTAGAGCACCGTCTTTATACAACTCAACAGAAGAATCTTTAGAAGATGTGATAGTGATATACTTCTTCAAATCTTCAGTAGTATATGCTTCTGTTCCATCCTTTACATTTATAATATTCTTACTCAAAGAAACCTTGGCCGGATTAACGAACTTCACATTTACCGTACCGGCTTCAATCTTATCATTATTGCAAAGTACTGCGTACACTTTTACAGGAACAATAACTTCTTCTTCGTTAGTCAACTGTTTTGTAAGTACAATCCAATCAAGATTAGTACCATGAGTTGCACACCATTCGCTACCCAGTACAGCAACAGGATCACCTGTTTCAGGATCAACGATATCTAACTCATAGTCAGCATAGTCAGCAGCAAATTCTCCAAGATCAATAGCCTCATTCAAATCAAGATACAAAGCTGCACCATTATCTGTTTCCTTGCTACCTTTACAAATTGCAAATCCGTTTTCCCAAGCCTGAGTAATACGATAATCATTAACATCCTTAATTCCGCCATTTGCTAATGTAGGATAGTTCTGTACCTTTACAACATAAGGAATAGCAACATATACCGGATATTGACGATATTGAGAAGAAGCTGCGGCAGCTGCATCCGTTTTCTTGTATACGCCGTAGAAAGTATAAGTACCATCCTCTGTTATCTTACTAATAGCACTCTCGTCAATATTAAATACTACCTGACGATTATCTGCATTATCTTCAGCGCCGGCAAGTTCCGTTATTGAAATTATATTAGTGCTCTTGAATTCCTCAGGAACGTTAGCCTGATCTGTTACAAATTCATAGATATTAGCAAATTCTTCTTTTGACAGTGCATTCAAGCCGAGTTCAGAACCAATATTCGGATATACTTGAGTACTCATGTACTTCACAGTCGTCGTATAATTCAACGCAGGATCAACGAAGCACTCCCAGTCAACAGTCTTAGTTTCTGAAACCGGTGCTTTGTAATTCTTGCTCACTGTCCATTCATTGCCAACATATAAGAATTTAATATAAGCTACAGCTACTACAGCATTACCATTGTTAGTATCCTTTACAGTAGCTTTCACTATCGGAGTTTTTCCGATGCATGACATATTAACACCTTCGTAGTTGACAGCTTTCAATGTAGAGCCTTCCAACGTTGCATAGTTAATCTGGTCTGTTCCATTTACATCGTACTCACACAGTACATATTCAATTGAAAGTTTCTTAGCAGCCAAATTAACAACTTCACTTTCGCCAGCTTTTGTCATAGCAACAGCTACATATTCATTCAAATCAACACCAGCAATAGCTTCGTTATATTGTAGCGCTTGAACCAAATGGGCATTAGCGGGGGCTGCTACATTATTCGCATCAATTGCTGCATCCTGACCTTTGACATCACTCCATTTAGTAGCAAGTTTATCTGTTTCCTTAATAGTTTTGCTTTCAAGTTCGCAATTATCAACTAATGTGAATGACACTTCTTCTTTCTGGTTATATACAGCAAAATAATTAGTTGTAAATGTTTGACCATTAGTAGTAGTCATACGCAAAGCCAACATATCCAATGCTTCAGGATCAGTTTCAGCCTGATTCATATCACCAACGATAGACGCGGTCAAAATACCGTCCTCCATACTAAGAGTTGCAGTAGCACCGATATCAGCTCTAGTAGTATGGTTCGTAGCTTTTTTATACAGTACGGTTGCTCCTTCAGCTCCACCTCTAATTTGAGCTAACGATGCAGAAGCCGGATTAATATAGAAATTCGCTTCGCCCGGGAATGAAGATAATGTTTCATCTCCAGTTGCAGTATAAGTGGTATCAGCCGTCGCTGTTCCAACAACCTTATTATACGAATATGAGCCAAATGCTACAGCTTCAATACCATTATAATAATCTTTCGGAATCCATGAGAAACCTGTGATAGGCAAAACATCCAGAACAGACAAGTGAGTCGTTACATTATCGACAGTGATATCCCAGCCCACTTTTGCGCCATCTACTACATAATCAATAATTGCAACACTTGTTTTATTATGTAATGGCACCGTGACACCTGTTTTTATACAGTTATCCTTGTCCGTCTTCAAACCATACCAGATCACACCGTTCTCATCCATCCAGAACAAGGAAGGATCCAAAGTTGTATCTTCAGTAATAGTATCCTTGTCAGTAAGAGTAAATGACTCGGAAGACGTGCTGCCATCATCCCCCTTCAAAGTAACAGTTACAGTAGTAGTATTGCCCTCTACACTTTTGCTGATCTCCACACTATACTTAGTATTAGTATCTTTGTCAGGAATAGTATAAGTAGTCGGAGTTCCATTTTGATCCGTTACTACTAATTTTCCATCAGCAAAAGACACAGACTTCACATAAGCCAACGATCCAAATTTTGTATTCAAGTCGGCCAATGTTTTTTCGATTGCATCTACACGTTCGCTTAGACCATTGATGTCGTCATCGTAGTCTTTACAAGATGTAAATGTTCCTGTAGTAGACGCTAACAATGCTCCAAACAGGACTGCACTTAAAAACTTTTTGTTCATAATAAAAAAACTTTTAATTTATAAATTAAAAAATAAAAATATAGTCTCTCGATGTCGATTCAAAAATCCCGGATATTGCCCCTTCATTAATTTCTGTAACCTCCTTTTCTTTTTCATTTTGCTTTAAGCCCATAGTTCTTATAATATGAGCACGAAACTTGTTCCCAACGCATTTAGTCCGTTACTGTATAGGTAACGGGAATAAATGACGGTGCAAATATGAGCATATTTCTTAAAACAACCAAACGAAATCACACATTTTTTCTAATAAACTACTCAAAAGCGGGACTAGGACAGATAAAACACGTGGATTCTTTGTATTAGGGCTTTGTTAACTTCTAAATTATGCCAAAGATTTCCCTCCCCTCTGCCGCTTGTCAGAAGCAGGGGTAAAGAAGTTTCATAATCTATCGTATCATTTTTCAGTATTGACTACTCCAAAAGAGCAGGCGCAAAGGTTTCTCCGTTACCTATACAGTAACAGTTTTATAATCAGGCGATTACTCCTATCACAGAACGCTTAACAAAATCAAGAACCTGTTTATTTGCTTCATCAATTTTTTTGCTTCGGAAAGGCTTGAGATATGTTTCTGTTACCGTAATGGAAGAATGTCCCATAGCTTCGGAGATAATACCCGGATGAATTTCGCAATAATAAGCCGTCGTAGCCCAAGTGTGGCGGGCGGTGTACGAGCTTAATTTATCGCCTAGTCCTAATAACTCTCCCAGCAACATTAGTTGTTGATTAAAGCTGCGCAACGCCAACTGATATTCCCGATACGCCTCTTTCGTTCCTTCACGGCTTTCCAAAAAAGGAAAGAGATAAGGAGAAGAAGAATCACGGTTCATATACTTCTTCATTAGAACCATTGCTTCCGAGGTCAGTGTCACCGACAGGGGACGGCCCGTTTTACGCCGACGGTAGGTAATTACATTATCACGCAAATCACTTTTCCGCAAATAGACAAGATCGACAAACGGCATACCACGGAGCGAGAACATAAGAACAAACAGTTCGTGTGCACGACGCATAGCCGAAGATATACGAGAAGATTGCGGCAATTCGGTAAACACTTTCTTCATATCGTCGTCACATAGAGCCCGTTTATGGTCGGCACGAGTTCCCGTATACACCGAACGGAACAGATGCGGGACGTATGGTGCCCGATGAAGATCGACGGCACGATTGTAAACGGCACGAAAAGTGCGCAGATAGGTAGAAACCGTATTCCAACTACACCCACGACCACGAAGATAGACTTCGAACCCTTTTAACCACTCCGAAGTTACCTCATTGAAGGCAAAATCATCTTTCCCACGATAAGCAATAATGGCATTGAGACTGCTGCGATAGACATGAGCAGTTCCAAAGTTTCCCTCCACTTGCAGCCCATGGGCTACTTGCTTCATAAATCCTAATACTTTTGACATCTCACGATTGTTTTTTGATTAATTCGACAATAAAGATACGAGTATTCCCTGAAAAAGAATACCTCATACGAACAAAACGGAATGCAAAGATGTTTTAGAAACAGCTATTACGACGAAAAGCCCGGACTTTCGCAAGCACGGGCTTTTTGTATTCTCAAGACATCCCCCTTTCATAGGGGAAATCATGACCGGCTAATTGTGACCGGTATAATAAGGGAGATGCATTAAGAGTTAGCAAAAGGGATGTCAGTGGGAAATTATTAGGAAGACATCCCTTTTCTTAAGAAACACAGCATAGAAGGATTGACTTTCACAAGCGAATGGCTTCGTACTGGTGCTTCTCGGCGTTTTCTTCACCACAAGGGTGAAGAAGGGTTTATCTTGTTGATTTCAAAGATATCTCCCGGTCTTTCAGAAAATGAATCCGGGAATCACGAGAGATATCGTCTGATACATCAAAGGCTTATTACCATGCAGGAACTGTAACTGTTACAGTTTTAGCCTCCATAGCACCCCAAGGAGATTTAGGAGTAACTGTTACTTTTACTTCCATTGGTTTTGAACTTACAGACCATTCGGCTGCCGTTGTTGTCAATTTGAGCACGCCGTCAGTAATAGTAGATTCAAAGGAGCCATTATTAGCACCTTCTTCCATTGTATATTCTACACTGAAACCATATATGGTCATAGGCTTATTGTTGTTATAAATATTCTCAGCAGCTTCCGGCCATATTTCGTTTTCAGCAGCAGTAGCATCCTTCCAAACAAGAGCAGTTTTCAAATTAAGACCTGCTTTTCTCTTTTCTACTGAAGTTACATCATAAGTAAGTTTACCTTGATCTTCCGGTTTTTCTGCACTATATGCAAATGTTCCGTTCAGCTTATCAGCAGGAATTGTCACTGCAATTTCTTTAGAGAATACTTCATGTTCACCGCACTTTCCTGTCAGTGTTACTTTAATAGGATCGCCTTCATAGGATTTAGTTACAGTTACATCACCACTTTCACTTACAGTGACACCTGTAATAGTACTTTCACCTTCAGCAAGAACAGGAGCAAACTTTAAAGTAGCACCGGAACCTAAGCCAGCAAAACTGTTCTCAACAGCTGCATAGTTAGAATAAAGCTCTTTCAGGTTTCTAGTTGCTGTTACAGCTGTATAATTACTTGCCTGAGTACCTTCACCTGTAAATGTACGACCCAGTACTGCTTTACTTCCGTCCCAAGTCTGAGTATTATCTATTAGTTTGAAAGCTGCATCATTTGCATCAGGATAGCTTACCGTTACACCTTTCACTGTTACATTAATGCTCTTGTTACCGTCTTGACTAGTAATTCTAGTAGTAATATCAGTAGCTTCGCATACTGTGCTTGCAGGAACTTTCAAGACAAGAGCACCGCTAGAATTGCCCAACTTAATTGTCTGAGTTTCCGGAACTGCCGCAAATGTACAATTGTTGAAATTATCAACGCCCAATGCTTCCTTTATCTTAGCTACGGCAGCTACGGTAGCACTTTCTGCAGTTACGTCGAGTGTATATGATTTCTCTGCGCCATTCCACAGAAGAGGTAATTGCGCAGCAGCAAGTACAACTTCTTGTGCTTCACCTTCAGTGATCAATTTAACATCTCCATAATCACCAGTATATTCTACTGTTTTTTCAGAAGAAGCACCCAGACCAGACACTGTTATTTTATACGATACTTTCGCCACGTTACTTACTTCTGCTGCTTTTGCAGACAACACGCCTGCTTCAGACAATTCAAAATTAGCGGCATTATCACCTCCCAGAGTTAACTCCATAGGGAACTTATCTGCAGAAATTCCATATTGACTTAGCTTCTTTCTTGTGTCGGCTTCGCCCTCAACATCTCCACTAGCATCTACTGATGAATGAACTGTCAAAGTATAATCACCACCCGTTTTATAGTCGATAGTGTTTCCTTTAACTAATGTTGTCGGCTTTTCTTTCGGAGTCCACTCTACCTTGTCGATATACAGAACATTCTTCACAGCAACGAAATAGTTTGAAGAAATATCATTCAAAGTCTTCGCCTCACCTTCAACCTTATCCGTCAGTGTCAAAGCGATTGCATAGCTAGCTGCTGCCTTACTAGCATCTAAAGTCACCTCAATCAGATTGGCTTCGTCTTCTACAGCTTCAATCTTTGTAATATTGAACAATTCACCTGTAGCACGTGTTTTCACCGTCTGATAATCTACTGCAACATTATATTTAGCAGTTTCCTTTCCAAAATTATCAATCAGTTCTTTCGCTGCACTACTCGGAGATACACGGAATCTCACTTTCACATCGCCACCGCTAATCATCGGTTCCCAATCGGCTGCATTACCGTCAGAACCAAACTTAGCATAGAACGTACTAAGCTGAACCAGTCCGTCTGCATATTCCGGTACGTATACGATACTTTGGATCATGCCTTTCAGTGCTGTAATTTCTGCTTTCAATTCCGATTGCAATTTGGCTAATGTAGCCTCTGCATCTCCCAATTCTTCAGCTATAATACTTTGTACAGCTCCTTTCAAAGTCTGTCCTTCAGGAAGTTTGAGTGCTGTCAAAGCATTTTTTGCAGCCACAATCTCATTGATAAGTGCTGCATAGTCTTTAGACTGACCTTCCTCAGTGCCCACATAAGCATCGATAGCTAGCAACAGTTCATCCAAACTATCCAATTTAGTTTTGATAGCACCACCGTCTTTAAAGATTTCATTGTAGATTTTATCTACAAAATCTGTCAGATTTGCTACACCGGTCATTCCGAATTTCGCAATGCGGTCATTCAGTTCTTTACCATTTGATGCGACAGCACCCTGTACGGCAGTAATCACATATTCGGCAATCGCACCTTTGGAATCACTCTCATCTTCCAGTGCATTTATAATGCTCTGATTGATGAATTTGTCGAAGCTGGTGTCATAGAAGCCGCTCAAATCACCATTATTATTTTTATAGTTCTTTTCAGCTGCTACCAACTTATCTAATATGCCAGACATATCGTTCAGTTCCTTAACAGAAGCATTCAGATCTTTTATAGTCTGATCGTTAGCCTTAATCAGCGTAACCAATTCATTTTCAGACTCAGCCAACTTCTTAGCCAACGCAACAACGTCAACACCTTCTCCTTTGGCCAAATCTTCCTTCAGCTTTACAATATTCTCCTCCAAAGTTTTAATTGCAGTTTCCTTATCTTTCAACTGACTCTCCAGATTAGTAACTTTAGTCTGCAATTCTGTTTTTGCCGCATCTACGGCAGCTTTCATGTCTTCTGTGCTTACAGGACTGGTAGACGTGATTTTATCAATCTGCTCTTGCAGATTTTTAATGTCATCGTCGTTGTCCTTACAACTTGTGACTGTTGTAGTGACTGCAAGCGTCAATGCCCCGAAAAGCATTACCCTAACAAAATTTTTCTTCATAACTACTTAAAAATTACATTAATAATATATTATTAAACACTAAGTTTCAATAATAGACAACCCGTTACTTTGTAGGTAACGGGGAAACCTTTGTTCCTGCTCTTTTGGAGTAGTCAATACAGAAAAATGATACGATAGATTATGAAAGTTCTTTACCCCTGCTTCTGACGAGCGGCAGAGGGGAGGGAAACCTTTTGCAATATTTAGAAGTTAACAAAGCCCTAATACAAAGAATCCACGTGTTTTATCTGTCCTAGTTCCGCTTTTGAGTAGTTTATTGGAAAAAATGTTTGATTTCGTTTGGTTGTTTTAAGAAATATGCTCATATTTGCACCGATATTCAAACCCGTTACCTACGAAGTAACAGACTTACAATCAAGCGCTTACACCTATCACAGAGCGTTTTACAAAATCGAGAACCTGTTTATTTGCTTCATCAATTTTCTTACTCCGGAAAGGTTTGAGATACGTCTCGGTCACTGTAATGGACGAATGTCCCATAGCTTCGGAGATAATGCCCGGATGAATTTCGCAATAATAAGCCGTTGTAGCCCAGGTATGGCGCGCGGTATAGGAGCTCAATCTATCCTTCAATCCCAAAAACCTTCCCAATAGTTCCAACTGATAATTGAAATGGCGCAATGCCAACTGATATTCCCGATAAGCTTCCGGCGAACCTTCGGCGCTGCGGAGAATAGGGAACAAATAAGGCGAACGCTTATCACGGTTCATATACTTCTGCAAGAGGAACATGGCTTCCGGCGTCAACGTCACCGACAACGGACGACCCGTTTTGCGGCGACGGTAAGTAATGACATCCCCCCGAAGATCGCTCTTCCGCAGGTAAGCCAGATCGACAAAAGGCAATCCCCGAAGCAGGAACATGAGGATAAACAATTCCTGCGCACCCCTCATGCCGGGAGGTATGGCGGCCGACTGCAACAGACGGGCAAACACCTTCTTCATGTCTTCCATATCCAACGCCCGCCGGCGGTCCGCCCGCGTACCTGTATATACGGAACGGAACAGATGCGGCACGTACGGCGCACGATGAAGATCGACGGCCCGATTGTAAACGGCACGCATCGTGCGAAGGTACGTAGACACCGTGTTCCAACTACACCCACGGGCACGAAGGCTACCCTCAAAATGTTTCAGCCACTCCGGAGTTATTTCCCGAAACTCCACGCTTTCCGATTCCTGAAAAACAAGAATCGCATTCAAACTACTTCTATACACATGAGCAGTCCCTAAATTTCCACTCTGCTGCAAATCGGCAGCCACTTGTTTCATAAACGAAGTAAAACTTTCCTTCTTCATCAACAAATAATTTAATTAATAATATTTACTATTCCCACACTTTACTTTAGTAAAACAAAAAAATCAATATATAAAAATTTACATACATAAATTTACAAAAATAAAAACTAAAACTTTCATGTTATTTATCAAATATATTTTCATATATTTGTGCGGTTTTTAAGACAAAAGCCATAATTAAGAAACAATTAAATTGTAAATTTATGAAAAGTAATGAAGTAGCTGACGAAAGCTACAGCATTAACGGTTTCAAGCATTTTTCCGATTTGGCAGTGGCATACTTCCCTCAAATGGCAAGTACATCGTCCGCCAGCAAAAAAATGCGTAATTGTATCAAAGCAAGTAATGCTTTGAGTGAACAACTTGCCGACGCGCACTACACCGACACGACGATCGAGATCAGCCCCGAAATGCAGCTAATCATCTACCGCCATTGGGGACCGCCCCACATTATACTGTCGGTCAAAGTACAGCGCGTAGCAGAAAACAAAAACACGGATAAGAAATAAAAGAAAAATCGAACTATATATTTTTAAATATATCATTTATCTTTTATCGTTTATTATGTATTCCACTTTGCGTTCGGCATTTTTTCCCACAGAAAGATAACTCTCAAAAATACAGCTATTTGCAGTAGGAAAAAATGTTCCACAAAGTGTTCGTAAAAACGACCGTATTTTTCAACTAAGACAGAGCCTCCGATTCAACCGAACGAAGGCTCTGTTTGTCTGTATCAAAGGCTCTGCCGGACAGAAACGGAGTATCTGTTTCATCATCCCCTCCGGAGAACATCCGCAGAGAGAAAAAACAGTTAGCGGAAGTACATTCGAAGTCCGCAACCGTCCACAGTCATCCACACACCACAACGCCTCTTGCAAGCCATACGCAAAGGGATTACCTTTACCGAAAATTTTAAATAAGCCAAAATGAACAAATTTAATTTCCAAGCCATGACAAAGCATGGTTTTCTCATTATCCCGAAAACCTTATTGCAACAACAGATAGAAAATCCGCACCTGCAAGAGGGAGAGATAGAGGCACTCCTGAAAATCCTGATGAAAGTCAACTATTCGGAAACGCTATACAACGACCGCTGCAACAAGAACTGCCCGTGCAAAAGAGGTGAAAGCCTGTTCAGTTACCGCGACTGGAGCCGCGTTCTCCACTGGTCCACCGGGAAGACTTTCCGCTTCATGCACGGACTTGCCACCCGGGGAATCATCGAAATCATCCCCCACCCCAACAATACATCCCTGCACATACGCGTCGTCGAATATGACAAATGGGTGGGACTGCCCGATGCCGGGAAACAGAAAAAGAAAGCTGTCAACGAGAAGTTCCAACTGTTCTGGAACGAATACCACAGCATCACGCAGCTTCCCAAGGAGAACATCGCCAAGGCGCAACGCGAGTGGAAGAAGCTGAGTGACAAGGAACAACAACTGGCAATCGACAACATCGAAGTATATTATTTCCACCAGACGAACGTCAACTTCCTCCTCCATGCCGGCAGTTATTTATCGAACAAAGCTTTCCTGAACGAATACACCTATTAATGATGAATACCGAAAACAGAGTTTCGCCCCAAGCACCCGAAATAGAGGAAGCGATCCTCGGCGCCTGCCTGATAGAACAGGAAGCCATGCCGCTGGTAGCCGACAAGCTACGCCCCGAAATGTTTTACGTGCTACGCCACCAGATAATCTACGCCGCCATGCTAGCGATGTATCAGGCGGGTACCAAAATCGACATCCTCACCGTGAAAGAGGAACTTTCACACCGCGGAAAGCTCGAAGAAGCGGGCGGTCCGTATGGTATCACCCAACTGAGCAGTAAAGTGGCAAGTTCCGCACACATCGAATACCACATCCGGATTGTGCACGAAAAATACCTGCGGCGCGAAATGATCCTGGGCTTCAACAAACTTCTCGCCTGTTCGCTGGACGAAACCATGGATATCGACGACTCGCTGATAGATGCACACAACCTGCTCGACCGCCTGGAGGGTGAGTTCAACCACAACACCCACCTGCGCGACATGGACGCACTGATGAGCGCCGCCATGACCGAAGCCGAGGGACGTATCGCCAAGAGTACGAACGGAGTGACCGGCATTCCCACCGGACTGACGGATCTGGACCGCATGACGTCCGGACTCCAGAACAGTGATCTAATAGTACTTGCCGCCCGTCCCGGTGTAGGGAAAACCGGCATGGCATTGCATCTGGCACGGAACGCGGCAATGGCAGGATATGCCGTAGCCGTCTACAGTCTTGAGATGCAAGGGGAAAGGCTGGCCGACCGCTGGCTGACGGCAGCCAGTGAGATCAGCGCCCGCCGGTGGCGGTCGGGAACAGTCAGCACGCAGGAACTGGCAGAAGCACACGCCACAGCCGCCGACCTCGCACGTCTCCCGATACACGTAGATGACAGTACATCGGTCAACATGGAACACATCCGTTGCAGCGCCCGGCTGCTGCAAAGCCGGAATGAGTGCAACATGATTATCATCGATTACCTGCAACTATGCGACATGACGACGGGACAAAACAATCGTAACCGAGAGCAGGAAGTGGCGCAAGCCACCCGCAAGGCCAAGCTGCTTGCCAAAGAACTGAATGTGCCTGTGGTGTTGCTCAGCCAGTTGAACCGCGTGTCGGAGGGCCGTCCCGCCGGTCGCCCCGAACTGTCACAACTCCGCGAGAGCGGAGCGATCGAGCAGGATGCGGACGTCGTGTTACTACTCTACCGCCCTGCCCTCGCACGCATACCGACCGACCGCGAAAGCGGTTATCCCACCGAAGGACTCGGCATTATAATCGTAGCCAAACAACGCAACGGGGAAACCGGAAACGCTTATTTCGGGCATAATCCGGAAATGACGAAAATTACGGACTATGTACCGCCATTGGAGTTTCTGCTGAAACATGCAAAGTAAAAGTGATTCCAGTGTGAGATAGATTCAATTTTATACAACAATAATTTTCAATCATCCGTGCCTTGTTTTATTTCAAAAATCAGTATAAAATAAATGGCAAAATACTTGACTTCTCCTTTCAGATTTTGTATATTTGTAATGTCAATAATGACAGAAAATATTATTACTTAAACCTTAACTTTTTTCAATTATGAACGTATTAGTGGAGCGCTATCAGCGCAGAAAGTATGTGAATCAGGAAGATTCGCAGGTGTTGTATTATGTACGCCAGAAATCGGGTACTGTGAGAGTTATGGACGTCAATAAGCTGGCGGATGCGATCGAGGCGAATTCTTCGCTCACAGCGGGAGATGTGAAGCACGCTATCGAGGCTTTTGTAGAGCAGTTGCGTCTGTCGCTCACGCAGGGCGATAAAGTGAAGATCGACGGATTGGGCACGTTCCACATCACGTTGAGCAGCGAGGGCACGGAGAAGGAGAAAGATTGCACGGTACGCAGTATCCGCCGGGTGAATGTCCGTTTCGTGGCGGACAAGGCGCTGCACCTGGTGAATACCAGCCACACTGCCACCCGAAGTGAGAATAATGTAGATTTCGTCCTTGCGGGGAAGGGCGAAGGCGAAACCGACGGCTCCGATGACGGAAACGGCGGAAATGATAAACCGGGCGGCGGTGGTGTCACTCCCGACCCGTCTGTTTAAAGGTATTCTTCATTAATAAATCACATTCATGTTAGATAAGATTATAGAAATCATTATGACGGTGCTGCCCTTTCTGGGCAGCAGCCGCAAGAAGCGCAAACTCATGGCGCAGGAGGTAAAAGAGTTCAGCGAACTGGTGAAAGACCAATATACTTTTCTGATGCAGCAATTGGAGAAGGTGTTGAAGGATTATTTTGACCTTAGTTCGAGGGTGAAGGAAATGCATACGGAGATCTTTTCACTGCGGGGACAACTTGCACAAGCGGCAGCCCTGCAATGCAGCAATAAAGATTGTACGCAACGGGCGCTGTGAAAGAGAACGTATGCGACCTATAAAGTTGATAGTAATCCACTGTTCCGCTACACGTGAGGACAGGGAGTTTACGGAATATGACTTGGATATCTGCCACCGCAGGCGGGGATTCAACGGGACGGGATACCATTTTTATATCCGCAAAAATGGGGATATCAAATCGACCCGACCTCTCGAACGCATCGGCGCACACACCCGTGGCTTCAACAAAGAAAGTATCGGTATCTGCTACGAAGGCGGACTCGACTGCAAGGGACATCCCAAAGATACCCGTACCGAATGGCAGAAACATTCGATGCGTGTGCTGATTCTCACTTTATTGAAGGATTACCCGGGCTGCCGCATCTGCGGACATCGCGACCTCAGTCCCGACCTGAACGGAAATGGTGAGATAGAACCGGAAGAATGGATCAAGGCTTGTCCCTGCTTTAATGCTGAAAAGGATTGGGGGAAGGTGTAAACTGAGAAAAGCGCTCTCCTTTCTCTAAAAAGATGAAACAGGAAACTCCAGCTAACCGATTGATAAAGTCGGATTAGTTGGAGTTTCCTGTTTATTCAAAAAGAAATTCTTTCTTTTATTGATTCTTCTTCAAATTTGGTGATAATTTAACTAGTCGGTGGTATCTCCATTCCCCTCCTTCGGGGAAGGAGGGGTGG
>OGNV01001358.1_pt1 | contig 15891 bp, 15 predicted proteins | sample 1573561 | NCBI WGS metagenome assembly OGNV01 (sample SAMEA2581892, study PRJEB24529) | metagenome | biome: Human gut stool | place: China | collected 2011
ATCTATGAGAAGCTGCGCGCGCTTGCGGTGTATAAAGAAGCATCGGTACTGTGTCGACCCCCATGTCCTTTTGGCCTACCATACGATCAGCGGACGGGGGCTGCGCGTCATTTACGCTTTTCTCTTTGAAGACGGCAGTTCCGTCGCGGACGCCGACCCTGCCGATCGGAAGACGCTCCGGGTCTATCAGGAGGGCTACCGACAGGGTAACGAACTTTTCGCCCGCCTCGCCGGGCTGGAATACGACAGCAGTTGCAAGAATCCCGAACGGATCAGCGGTACGGCTTATGATCCGGACGCCTATTACAATCCGGAAGCCCTGCCGCTCCAGGTCAAGCTGCCGCCTGCTCCCTCCGCGAAACCGGGTCGGCCGAAAGGACGGAAGGCGAAACCGGGACGCTATACCGCAACGGCGGGCAAGGCGGCCGAGGTGTCCGGAAAACGGCTGGAGGACGAAGGAATCCGCTATGAGCCGGGCCACCATAACGAATATGTCATGCGCACCGGCTACCTCTTCAACCTCTATGGCGTGCCGGAGGCGGAGGCCGTCGCATGGGCGATCGAGGCGTTTGCCGATTATGGCGCGGAGAACGTCGAGAGCACCTTCCGTTCCTGCTACGCGGGAGAGGAGGAGCATGGCTCCGTGCGCCTGCCCCGGAGCGCTGGCGGCAAAGGCAGATGGGAGGCAGACGAGGCGAACAAGCCGGCCGAGGTGGAGGCGATCGAGGCGTTCCTGTTTTCGCAGGCGGAGTTCCGCCACAATGTCATCACGCACCATTGTGAAATCCGCTGGACGGAGGAGGCCGGCTTCCTGCCGCTGACAGACCGTGACGTGAATACGCTTTGGGGGCGGATGAACAAAACGGTGGGACGCGTCTATCTGACGGATATATACAATGTGATACATTCCGAGTTCGTCCCCCTCTTCAACCCTTTCCAATCCTATTTCGACCATTTGCCATCATGGGACGGCGTGAGCGACCCTATCGGCGACCTGGCCGATACGGTGCATGTCAAAAGCGACCAGGCGGAGTTTAGGGACTATTTCCGGAAATGGTTTGTCGGCATATTGCCCGCGCTGCTCGACGATACGGTCGTGAACCATGAGATCCTGGTCCTTATCGGCGAACAGGGGCTTTACAAAACCACCTGGTTCAACTTCCTGCTGCCACCCGAACTGCGCTGCTATTTCTATACGAAGACGAACAGCGACCGCTTGAATAAGGACGATCTCTTTTCGCTTACCGAATTCGCCCTGATCTGCTTCGAGGAGCTCGACGGCATGCGGCCTGCCGAGTTGAACCAGTTGAAGGCGATGGTCACCATGCCCTACGTCAACGAGCGGGCGGCCTACGGGCGCAACAAGGAGCGCCATCCGCATATCGCTTCGTTTTGCGGCACGGGCAATAATGTCCAGTTCCTGACCGACCCGACCGGCAACCGCCGCTGGTTGCCTTTCGAGGTGTCGCAGATCCGGGATCCGCATCAGCATGCCATCCCTTACGAGCTGGTCTACAGCCAGGCCTATGCTTTGTGGAAAAGCGGTTTCTGCCACTGGTTCTCGCAGGAGGAGATACGGGTGCTGAACACGCATAACAGCCGCTTCGAAGTCCCCAACCTCGAAGAAGACCTGATCCGTACTCATTTCCGCAAACCGTTCGAGGGCGAGGCGGGCATCTTCGTCACGGCGGCCGATATCCTGGAGCAGATCAGTTCATGCCTGCGTTACCCCCTGAGTCCGAATAAAATCGGGCGTATCATGGCGGGGCTGGAGTTCGAATCGATCCGGTATAAAGGGAAAAGGGGCTATATCACTGTGAAAAAGACCGGGGAGGATATCGACAGGGAACGGAGATCCGGCGCTTTGGGATTGTGATTTTTTGCTTCCGGCCCGTTTTTTTGACACAATTGGCACATTTGACATAGGGTTGTAGAAATATATATACGCGAGATAAATAATTAATTATTTAATATACCTATGTAGGTATATATACCAGAATATATATTATTACCTATATATAGTTTAGCAACCCTATGTCAAATGTGCCAATTGTGTCAAATCCCGCAAGGTCCGTCTTCCGGCATTTCCATGATTGCCGGCCCGCGTTCCTACAAACGTCGGCCCGCATTCCTGCAAATGCCGGGCGGCAATCATGGGAATGCCGGGCGGTGTGGCAGGGTTATAGCTTCCCGATCTCTTCGGCCGTCAGCCCCGTGCAGCTTGAAATGGCGGCGGCATCCATGCCCATCCGCTTCATGTTGGCGGCGGTCTGGTGCAAGGCTTTCGCTTCACCTTTTGCGAGACCTTCTGCGAGGCCTTCTGCCTTTCCTTCTGTGAGCCCTTCCCACTTGGCATTCTCGATGGCGTCTTCCAGGATCACGACGTTGGTGAGGTGCTCTTCGTAGGCGTGGCGTTCCCCGCGTGTCATGGAGTCGTATTTCAGTTTCTCGCGGGCTTCGCGGAGGCCTGGGGCGGTCGTGTCCGGACGGATCGTGCCGTCTTTCAGGTATTCGATCCATTCGTCGAGCGGGGTGCTTGCTACCTTGTCGAACTCGTTCACGCGGATCAGGATGTATTCGGGGAAGATCTCGGACGGCAGGCGGGGAATGACGGCATCGCGTTCGCGCATGTTGATACGCAGGAGGTCGCCGGTATGCACGCCAACGAAATGGTTTTGCCCGTGATAGAAATAGTCCGTTCCGACACCGAGGTCGAAATAGAGGATGCTGATGGAATACACCTTCTTCACTTTCTGGTAGCTTTCGCCCAGGGAGATATGCTCGGTGATGGCCTTGGCTACGCCGTAGAGGATACGTTCGAGATAGTGTATTTCGCGGGTGTTCTGCACCTCGACGAGAATGATCTCCCCCTTGCTGTTGAGCGCCTTGATGTCGACACGGTTGAACTTGTCGTCGGCACTTCCCTGGTTGCTTTCGCTTTCAAGGATTTCGACGGTCTTGATCTCTTCGTTCAGCATGACGGTCAGGAAACCGTCGAGCACGTCGAAGTTAGCCTTCTGCCGCAACAAGCGTTTGATGGCCCAATCGAAACGGATATACCGGTCTTGTAACTCTATTCTTTCTTTCTCTGCCATGATTTTAGGATCTTGATCTTCCATAGTTAATGTTTTTTCTATTTGTTATGTGATTCACAAATGTAGGTATTATTCATGAACAGGCAACGGAACAACCGGAAAGTTTTGTGCAATATCCTATGGTTCTCCCAGATATTCGAAAATCAGTGCCACCTGCCGGGAGGTGAAGAGCCGTTGTTTCGTGTAGTAGCCGGTCTGTCGCAACGCTTCCGTGAGCGGGCGGTTCAGGCGTATCCAGGCGGCGAGCCGGTTCAGTGCGGCCTGGGAGGTGATCTCCGGTGCATAGGCCTGTGCCAGTTCGCTCTTGCTGTAGGGACGGATTTTCATGATTTTTCTGTTTGATTGTATGGTTATAAAGATACGGAAAAAATCTGGGATACGGAAGTGTTTCTGCTCATGAATCGGTTATATATCTAACCTTATTCATGGTTGGCTCACACTGTCTCATCCTGTCTCCCGATCGCCTTTTGCGCCTGCCGTATCTTTGTCTCAGAGATTAATAGCAGAGAAGTATTCATTAAAAAAAGTAAGGTTATGCCATTAAATTACAGTATTGTTTTGTTGGGCAATCCGCGTAAGCCGGACGATCCGAAGAAAGCCTACGCCCGTTCGCAGGTCAGCAAGGAGCTTACGTTGAAAGGGCTTTCGCAACGTGTCGCGGCCCAGACGACCGTGAGTCGTGCGGATGTTTCAGCGGTGTTGATCAGTGTGGTCGAGAATATGATCGAGGCCCTGCGCGACGGGGAGCAGGTTGATTTCGGCGAGTTGGGCAAGTTCCGTTTGCAGGCGACCAGCCGGGGAGCCGATAGCGCGGAGGTGTTTACTGCCACCAATATCACCGGAGTCAATATCCAGTTCGTTCCCGGCGACGATCTGAAAAAGATCTTCAACGGTATGAGTTTCAATCCCGTACCCAGCCGTGCATCCGTACGTGCCGTACTCCGTGCCGAGAAAGCAGGCGAGACGACGGTCGACCTGTCGAAGAAACCGAACGAAGGAGGTGGGAGCGGAGGCGAAGATGACCGGCCGGGAGAACTTTAAGCAATTGATAATTGACAATTAAAAGCAAGAGAAAAGCGTAGGGCGGGACCCTGCCCCATGCTTTTCAAATCATAAATCATAAATCTCATCATGGAACAAAAAAACGAAAAGAAATCTGTCTGGGGAGTGCTCCTCAAAGTGATCATCGCCGTAGCCAGCGCCATTGCCGGTGCGCTCGGCATAAGCGCCTGCTCGTTATGACGGCGGGATGTTTCTATCAGAATTATCGGGAGGTACGCCTCCTGATAATTCATTGCAGCGCGACGCGCTATGACCGCGATTTCCCGGTGGAGGCCTTGCGGGCTTCACACAAGGCGAGAGGATTTGCCGATATCGGCTATCATTTCTATATCACCCGCGACGGCTATCTCCACCGTTGCCGTCCCGTCAACCAGATCGGCGCACATGCAGCCGGGTGGAACGACCGGAGCATCGGCATCTGTTATGAAGGCGGTCTCGATGAGGCGGGAACCCCTTCCGACACCCGTACCTACGCCCAGAAATGTTCGCTGCTCGACCTGCTCCGCCAGCTCCGGCGGGACTATCCGGAGGCGAAGATAGTGGGGCATTGCCAACTGAGTCCTTACATCCGCAAGGCCTGCCCTTGCTTCGACGCCAGGGAGGAGTATGCGGGATTGGAAGAGGAAGTGTCAAGAAAATAGACAGTGGTGTCTAATTATTAGACAGTCTGTTCGAATTGTTGGATATCTATTTTATTGATTATTTGCCTATTATGCTATTTGGCATATTTTTTGTTATTATTGAAGCAAAACAGTTGGATATGAAAACGATTTTGCGAAATTTCTTTAGTGTGCTCCGCCGGTTCAAGACGGCTTCTGTTTTGAATGTGCTGGGGTTGAGCATTGCTTTTGTGGCGTTTATGCTCATTATGATGCAGGTGAATTATGATTATACGTTCGACCGCAGCCACCCGAACGCCGATGCTATCTTCCGGGTGGATATCGTGCACGGAAGCAAAGGGTCGCAAGCCATTATCTGCCGTCCGTTCGCGCGGGCGTTTACCGGGTCTTCGCCTCTTATAGAGGAAGGATGCCTTTTGAGTGCTTGGACCGAAAGCCGTTTTTTCTATATAGAGGATGGCGGACAGCGGACGAGCTACAAGGAAGATGCGTGGAACGTGACTCCCGGAGTCTTGGAAGTGTTCCGTTTCGATATGCTCGAAGGAAGCGAGCGCTCTTTGGATGAGCCCAATAGCGTAGTCCTTCCGGAAAGCATGGCGAGAAAGATCTTCGGTGACGAATCGGCGGTAGGCAAGCAACTGATCTCTGCCAATCCTATGGAAGATGCGAAAATCGTGAAAGGCGTGTATAAGGATTTTCCCCGTAACTCTGCTTTGAAGAACGTCATGTACACGTCGATGAGTCCGAAGGAAAACTATGATAACTGGGGAAACTGGAATTATTTTTTCTTTGTCCGTCTGGGCGAGGGGATGGATAAGGCTGAGGTGTTGGACAATTTCAAGCGTAATTTTAATGCGAAGGAAGCCTTCGGCAATGAGTTCGAATGGGGGGAGGAGAATAGCTTGGATCTCCGCCTGACCTCTTTGCCGGATGTCCATTTCCTGAATAACGTGGATTTCGATTCGATGCCGAAAGCGAGCCGCCAGACGTTGCTGGTACTTTTCTCCATCGCTTTTGTCATCCTTATTATCGCCGGTATCAATTTTACCAATTTCAGCACGGCGCTGACTCCTATGCGCATCAAGAGCATCAACACGCAGAAGGTGTTGGGCAGTTCCGACCGTACGTTGCGTGGAAGTTTGTTGGTAGAGGCGGTCTGCGTCAGTCTGTTTGCTTATCTGCTTTCGCTTCTTTTCTTATACATAATCCCCAAAACACCGGTAGTCTCGCTGGTGGATGCCGACATCTCGTTCGGGGCGCAGCCGATGATCATTGCCGGCACGGCCGTGATCGCGGCGATCGTGGGAGTGCTGGCCGGCCTTTATCCTTCCTACTATGTCACCTCTTTCCCGCCGGCATTGGTGTTGAAAGGAAGTTTCGGCCTCTCGCTTGCCGGGCGCCGGATGAGGAGCGTGCTGGTGGGGGTCCAGTTTGTGGCTTCTTTCATCCTGATTATCGGCTCTTTGTTTATGTACCTGCAAAATCATTATATGCAGAATGCGCCGTTGGGATATGACAAGGAGGAGATGATTATCGTGCACCTGAATGATAATATCAATAAGAACCGGGATGCTTTCACGGACCGGTTGAAATCGTTCTCCGGCGTGGAGGATGTGACCTATTCCCAATTCCTGCTTTCGAGCCAGGACCAGTACATGGGATGGGGGCGTGACTATAATGGGAACAACATCAATTTCCAGTGTCTTCCTGTTTCTTCTTCTTTCCTGAAAGTGATGGGGATAGAGGTCAAGGAAGGCCGTGATTTCCGTCCGGAAGACGATCAGAAGGAGACGGGTTGCTATATATTCAACGAAAAGGCGAAGGCGCAGTACGAATTGAAGTTGAACGAAAAGATCGACGGTGACGAGATCATCGGTTTTATCCCGGATATCAAGTTCGCCTCATTCCGCCAGGAAGTTACCCCGATGGCTTTCTATCTTTGGGGCAAATACCAGTGGGGGCAGGAAGGCAACTATTATAATACCGCCTATGTGAAGTTCAAGGCGGGAAGCGACCTTCGCTCCGGAATGGAGCATGTGCGCGAGTCGCTGGAAAAGTTCGATTCGGAGTATCCTTTTGTGGTCCGTTTCTATGACGAGGTTTTACAGCATACCTACGAAAAGGAATTGAAGATCGGTTCTTTGATCACCTTGTTCAGCCTTGTCGCTATCTTTATCTCGATTGTGGGCGTGTTCGGCCTTGTCGTGTTCGAAAGCGAATACAAGCGGAAAGAGATCGCCGTGCGCAAGGTGTTGGGATCGACGACGGGAGAAATCTTGTATATGTTCAATGTGAGCTACTTCTGGATTTTGCTGATATGCTTCGTCTTCGGTGCTCCGGTCGCCTGGTACGGCGTACACCGTTGGCTGGAGAATTTCGCCTACCGTACGCCGATGTATTGGTGGGTGTTGCCGCTGGCTTTCCTGGCCGTAGGCGTGATCACGTTTATGACGGTGACGTACCAGAACTGGCATGTCGCTAACGAAAATCCGGTAAAGAACATAAAATCAGAATAAAATCAAAAAAACATAATTCAGAAAGTCATGATAAAGATCGAAGGTTTAAGTAAGTTTTTCCGTACGGAAGAGGTGGAGACGATTGCATTGAATAATGTTTCCCTGGAAGTGAAAGATGGCGAGTTTGTGGCTATCATGGGACCTTCCGGATGTGGCAAATCTACATTGCTGAATATCTTGGGGCTGCTGGACAATCCGACTTCGGGCGATTATTACCTGGCAGGCAAGGAAGTCGGGCATCTCAAGGAGAAGGAGCGTACGCAGGTCCGCAAAGGCAACATCGGTTTCGTGTTCCAGAGTTTCAACCTGATCGACGAACTGAACGTGTTCGAAAACGTGGAACTCCCGCTTACCTACCTGAAAGTAAAAGCCGGCGAGCGTAAGCAGATGGTGAACGATATCCTGAAAAGGATGAACATCAGCCACCGCGCGGGTCATTTCCCGCAGCAGCTTTCCGGGGGACAGCAGCAGCGTGTGGCCATCGCACGTGCTGTCGTTTCGAATCCGAAGATCAGCCGACCGGTAACCTGGACTCGAAGAACGGAGCCGAAGTGATGCAATTGCTCACCGAACTGAACCGGGAAGGGACCACGATCGTCATGGTGACTCACTCCAAGCACGATGCCAGTTTCGCCCACCGGATCATCAATCTGTTCGACGGAAGCATCGTCTCGTCGGTGAACGAGTTTATCTGAGGTGCAGAAGAAAGAACAGGAAGCCGTTTGATTTTTTTTCAAACGGCTTTTTGTATGATTTCCAGAATAAAATCATACCTTTGGAGCAATCTAAATTTAATAGACCATGATCAATAGAAGAAACTTTTTGAAAAACGCGTCCCTGTTTACGTTGGGTGGCCTGATGGCCGGTAAGGTAGGGAATGCCGTTGCAGCGCAGCCTGCGACATCTGCCGCTTTCGAAGCGACGGCGGCCAAGAACATCGGTTTACAAATCTATTCTTTAGGCGACGAGCTCTACAAGGATGTTCCGGGAGGAATGAAGAAGTTGAAAAAGATGGGGTATCAGACCATCGAACTTGCCGGTTATGGGAAAGGCAAGATCCGTGATATCGAATTGATGGATTTCAAGAAGATGGCGGATGATGCCGGCATTACGATTCTGAGTTCGCATGTGAATCCTCCTGTTCGCGAATACACGAAAGACAACCTGAATACAATAAAGGAATACTGGAAGAAGACGGCTGACGACCATGCCAAGTTAGGAGTGAAATATCTGGTGCAGCCCGGCCAGCCCAGTACCCGTAACGTGGAAGAAACGAAATTTGTTTGTGAAGTCTTCAACGAAGCCGGAAAGATCGTGAAAGCGGCCGGCATACCGTTCGGTTACCACAATCACGACATGGAATTTGCCAAGGTGGTTCCCGGCGGCACGGAAATGAAGTTCGGACGCCATAACAAAGGCGAAAAAGTGTATGACATCTTCCTGGCGAATACGGACCCGTCATTGGTTTTCTTTGAGATGGACGTTTACTGGGCCGTGATGGGCCAGCAGGACCCGGTCGAGTATATCACGAAATATGCAGACCGTATCAAAGTGCTCCATATCAAAGACCGCTATGTCCTGGGGGATTCCGGCATGATGAACTTCGAGCAGATATTCAAGCATTTCTATGCAAACGGCCATTAGGACTATTTCGTTGAAATGGAAGGTACAGGCAGCGGACATCAGTTCGAAGGCGTGAAGAAAAGTGCCGATTACCTGCTGAAGTCTTCGTTTGTAAAGTAAGCAGACACGGAAGCATTAATAGAGTAAGAGGTGTGTCGAAACTATCCTGTTCCCGCGCTTGACGCGGGATCGCATTAAAACCAGCCCTATAAAAGTCTGATTGATAAGGTCTGTCCTTTTGCATCCCCGCATCAAGTGCGGGGACAAGGAGATTTTGACACACCTTCCTATATGTTATGTCCGGAAATCTTCCGCGTCCACTTTTGCAACTTCTGTGCCTGCCTTATAACGCCTCTTTGATCTTTTCAACCATATCCTGGTATTCCGCATCCGTCAAGTATACTTTTTGCGGGTTCATGGTAAATGTTCCGCCGAAGTCAGGGCCTCCTTCATATTTCGGGGCCAGGTGGAAATGAAGGTGCGACAGTTTATCCGAATAAGCGCCGTAATTGATCTTTTGTGGATTGAATACTTTCTGCATCGCGCGGGTCACCCGTACGACATCGGCCATGAATGCGTTCCGTTCTTCGTCGCTGAGCATGTTCAAGTCGTGTACGTGGTCTTTGTAGGCAACCAGGCAACGCCCGCGATACGTTTGTTCCTTGAACAGGAACAGTCTGGATACCGAGAGAGGAGCGATTTCGATCATCAGCTCGTGTAAAGTCTGATTGTTCTGGCAATACAGACAATCTTTGGGATCACTTAAATTCATATTTTATTAGATTTCATTAATGATGTGGCTAAATTAACAATTAAAATGGAGATTGGAAGAGGTGTGCCACATTTATTGTAGAAAAAATACACGGACTTCTACACTTTTTCCCATGTTTTATGGTTGGGTATCCGATGGTTTGCTCTTTTTCTACCCCTTATTTTGTAAGCTCTGGGACACTTTATCATGTTTTTGGCATGCTGTTGTGGTACGATCCTTGTACTTGTTTGATCAGATTGAATAAAGGTTTTAGTAATCACTTAGGTATTAATTTTTAAATTGTTAGAGTCATGAAAAAGATTGTTTTAATGGTAGCGGTAGTAGCATGTGTGGCATCGACTGTACAGGTATCAGTCGAAAACGTAATGCAGGACGATTTTGTGAAAATCGAGGTAAAGGAACTTCCCCAGGCCGTGCAGGATGCAATCGCCAAGTCTTACGAGGGCAGTACGGTGAAGGAAGCCTATGTTGCCGGTGCCGACGGTGCTAAGAAGTATAAAGTCGTCCTTGTCGACAAAGATCAGAAGGAACAGACGGTTGTTCTGAATGAGAAGGGCGAGGTAATCGAGTAAGTATGTATCTATCTCCCGATACTGTTTTCTAATAAAATTTTAAATAAGAGTTAGTGAAACTTATCGACACATGAAGCCGTTCTGTCTGCGAAGATAGAATGGCTTTTTTTATATATTAATTAGATTTATTTTCATCTTGTTAGATGTGAGAGTTCGAATAATTCATATCTTCGCCTCTCTAATCAATCGCTGTGTATATAGCAAATGGAAATATTTATTATTATCGGTCTTATCTTATTGAACGGCCTTCTTTCTATGTCGGAAATTGCTTTGGTGTCAGCTCGTAAGGCTCGTCTTGAGCTGGAAGCAAAACGTGGAAACAAATCTGCCAAGACTGCTTTGAAGCTGGCAAACGAACCGGACCGGTTTCTCTCTACCATCCAGATCGGGATTACGCTTATCGGTATTCTGACCGGTTTGTATTCGGGCGAGGCTTTTGCCTATGACCTGGCCGAGCATGTCCGCCGCATTCCTTTTCTGGAACCTTATGCGTTGGGGGTTTCCAAAACCACAATTGTCGTGATCGTCACTTATCTGACATTGATTATGGGCGAGCTGGTCCCCAAACGTATCGGTATGGGCTATGCTGAGCGTGTGTCGATGCTCGTTGCCAAACCGATGAATTTCCTTTCGCTGGTCGCCTCGCCTTTCGTGTGGCTGTTATCCAAGAGTACGGCGTTGACCGTCAGACTGATCGGAACCGATGCGACTGAAGAAAACAAGGTGACGGAGGAGGAGATCAAGGCGATTGTCAAAGAAGGCTTTGATGTCGGCGAAGTGCAGGAAGTCGAGCAGGACATCGTGGAACGCGTGTTCAATCTGGGCGACCGTAATGTCGGTTCTATCATGACACACCGCAGCGAGCTTGTCTGGCTGGACCTGACGGACAGTATCGAGCAGATACGCGAGAAAGTCCAGGAAAATCTTTTCAACATCTATCCGGTTGCTGCCGGAAAGTTTGACGATATCAAAGGCGTCGTCTATCTGAAAGACTTGTTCGGCCGTATCGACGAGCCGGATTTCTCTTTGTCGCAGGTGATTCGTCCGGCGGAGTTTATGCCGGAAAACCAGAGTGTGTATAATGCGTTGGAACAGTTCAAGCAGGCACGTGTGAAATATGGCATCGTCACGGACGAGTTCGGAGGCATCCAAGGGATTGTCACCTTGAAAGATATCATGGAAGGTCTGATCGGGCAGGTTCCCGATGTGGGGGAAGAGGCCGAGATCGTCGAGCGGTCCGACGGGACCTGGCTGGTGGACGGGCAGTACAACTTCTATGACTTCCTTGAATATTTCGACATGGAAGATTTGTATGCCGAGCATGACTATAATACGCTCAGCGGCCTGATCCTGGAGATTCTGGAACGGGTTCCGAAGACCGGTGAGAAATTGAGCTGGTTGAACTTCGAATTCGAGATCGTCGATATGGACGGCGCCCGTATAGATAAGGTTTTGGTTTCCAAGATACCTCAGAAAGAATAAACCGGCGTCAGATATCTGCCAGCCTGTGCAACACTTCCATCTTGCCGAAAAGGATGAGCAGATCACCTTCTTCGACTCTCAGGTCTCCGGTGATTTTGTCGATGACGGAGTATTGGGTTTGTTTTAACCCGATCAGGTTGCGTTCTGTCTTGGGGCGTTCGATGCCGACAAGGCGCACTCCGAAATTCTCTTCTATGTCTATGGTCTGCAGGGTCTGTCCGACAAAGGTGACAGGTGCTTTTATCTTGTAGAGATGGTGTGTGTCCGTCACTCTGTACCATTGTTTGAAGAGTTCCCCAAGTAAGGATTGGGATGCGTACATACCGGCGAAATCATCTTCCGGAGTGATGATCTCCGCTACACCGATCGAACGGATCACTGCCTCGTGGATGGGAGAAATCCCTCGTACGATCAGTTTGTTCACATCTAAGTTCTTTAGCAGGGCTACAGTCTGTATGGAGGTCCCGAAGTCCTTGCCGAAGGTGACGAAGATGGCATCCATCTCGTTCAGTGGTAGCGTGTTCAAGGCGTCTTTGTCCGTCGTGTCGAGGCTGATTGCTCCGGATATGGTGTGTTTGACCGCTTCGGTCTTGTGCGGGTTGATATCTACGCCGATCACTTCATTGCCGATGCGTGTCAGGCTTTCGGCGATGGCGCGTCCCAGGTTTCCTAATCCGATTACTAAATATTTCATATTGTATTCTTTATGTTACATTAATATATTTTCCTGTGGATAGGTGTAATTCTTCTTTTTGTATTCCTTGTAGAAACTGATAAAGAAGGCCAGTATGCCGATACGTCCGACCAGCATGGTGAAGATGATGACCAGTTTTCCCGAAATGCTCAGTAACGGGCTGAAGTTCAAACTTAACCCTACCGTGCTGAGTGCCGACACGACTTCGAAGGTCAAGGTGAAGACCGATACGTCTTTTTCGGTAATGGACAATATCCAGACGGCCGCCCCCAGCCAGCAGAAATAGAAAACGATTGTGGCGAAAGCCCTGCGTATGGTTTCCGGTGATATTTCACGTTTGCGGATTTCCACATTCTCTTTCCCGCGGGCGGCGTTGTGCGCGGTCAGCAGGGCGACACAGACGGTCGTTACTTTCAAACCGCCGCCGGTAGACATGGGAGCGGCGCCTATTATCATCAGGATCAGCGTCAGCATGAGTGTCCCGGTAGTCAGCGTCCCCATATCCGCGACGCAGAATCCGGCCGTACGCGGGGTGACGGCTCCCAGGAATGCATTGGCAAGCTGCCCTCTGAACGGCAATCCGGCGAGCGTATTGTCCATTTCCAGCAGATAGTAGAAAAATGTACCGCCGGCAAGCAATACCAACGTGCTGATCATCACGATGTACGTGTTGATATTGATAATTCTGGGGGTATGGATATAATGCTTCTGCTGTCCGATTACGATCTTGAATGTATTGACAAGCAGATGTCGTAACAGCTTCAGGTAGTTGAAAACAATCGGGAAACCTAGCCCGCCGAATACGATGAGCAGGGCGATCCAGACATGCAGGTTGTATTTTTGGGCGACCAGCGGGTCATACATGTTTCCGCTCAGCGTCGAGATCCCAGCATTGCAGAAAGCCGAAACGGCATGAAACACAGCGTAGAACACTTCTTCCTGCGTGCCTCCCGGCAGCCCTCCCTTTATATCCAGATAAATCAGGTAGGCCCCTACACCTTCGATAAACAGTGTCACGAACAGGATGTTAAGGATCACCCGGAACAGCCCGTTCACCCGGTCTTCGTTCAGCATGTCTTTCAGAACGAGCTTGCTGGTGAAAGATGAATGCCCCATGAAAGAAAGGGCAAAAAAACTGGTGAAAGTCATGACTCCTATACCGCCGATCTGGATAAGAAACATGATGATGATATGTCCTGTATGCGTGAATGTCGTTGCCACATCGACTGTCGTCAGTCCGGTCACACAGACGGAGGTGGTCGAGATGAACAGGGCATCTACGAAATGAATCCCGTGCACCGTGGCGTTTGGCAACATCAGCAATCCCGAACCGACAAGGATGACGAACACGAAACTCAGCAGGAACAGGAGGGACGGCTTGATATGGCTTTGTAACAGCGTGAATGTCTGCCGCGACAAATGGATGGCGCTCAGCAACAGCAGGAGGAAATAAACGAACAGCGGTTCCGTGAGGAAACCGAGGTAGGGCAGCGACTGGTGGATGGCTTCTTTGAAGAATACTTTGCCCGATAGCACGGCAAAGAGAAAAAAATAAATGCCGATATCCAGGTATAACATCTTTTCTTGTATGATCTCTTTGAATTTCAAAATATACCGGAGCGATATCCCGGTAAAGAAAGCCAGCAGGAGATAAACCCGGCTGGTTTCCAACATATGGGTGACATGAGCCGAATATTTGAATCCGAACTGATAGACCAGGATGAAGAGGGAGGCGAGAGAGGCGACGAGTATGATCCCTTCGGCCACCATGTTCAGCAAGCCCTTCATATTCGCCCAGTACATTCGGAATGAGAACTGTAGATGTTTGATATCCATAGTACGTCTTTTTTTAATAACAAATGTATTAAATAAATGTTAGAAGTTTCTTCCCTTTCCGGATAATCGCATTAAAATTCAGGTTTGATACAGTTCCTTTTTCTGTGAGTGATAATGTATGTTAAATAACGGGCTTTTTAGCCTTTTGAGTAGATATTGTTCGAATTACATTATGTCGTATGTCGTTTTAACCTTATATTTGCGGAGAATCTTTATTGGGATATTATGGAAACACAGGAAAATAAGCATGAAATGTTTTATCCGCACGTTTCGGTCGATTGCGTATTGCTTGGGACAAACGAAGATAAACTGTGCGTGTTGCTCGTCGAAAGACAAGTTGCCGGTAGTAACGAGAAACACTACAAATTGCCGGGAAGCCTGATTTATGAGAGTGAAGATCTGGATACGGCCGCTTATCGTGTCTTGAACGAAGCGACAGGTCTGAAACGTGTAGCCTTGAAACAGTTCCGCAGTTTCGGCTCTCCTGCCCGTACCAAGAATAAAGAGGATGTGCAATGGCTGGAAAATGCTTCCAAAATGAAAATCACACGAATCGTGACGGTCGCTTATCTGGCGTTGTGTAAGTTCGGGAAGAAAATGACGATGGGGGAGATGTCCGATACCCTTATCTGGGCACCTATAAATGAATTGCCACATCTGCCATTCGACCATAAGGAAATTGTTGAAGCTGCCGGCGAAGAGATACGGCGGTGGGTGGATGTCGAACCGGGTATCGTTTTCGATTATCTTCCGTCAAAGTTTACGGCCTATCAGTTGCGGCGCATTTTTGAGATCATTTATAATAAGACGATAGATGTACGCAATTTCCATAAAAAGATGACGGCGATGGAATATGTCGTGCAGACGGATGAAGTGGAAACGGGAGTGAATCATCGGGCAGCCCGCTATTACCGGTTCGATAAGGTGAAATATAACAAGTTGCATTCGAAGTTTAATAAGATATGATATAGTATGTGTTTATTAGGTTGTGATATCGGAAGTTCTTCGGTGAAGGCTTCTATTGTCGATAAAGATACGGGGTTGACGCTTGCCTCTGATTTTTATCCGAAAGAAGAGGCGGCGATCAAAGCCGTGCGTCCCGGATGGGCGGAGCAGAATCCGGATGACTGGTGGATGTATCTGAAAGAAGCGATAAAGGGTGCGATCGCGAAGGCGGGCATCAAGGGAACGGAGATAGATGCGATCGGCATCTCGTACCAGATGCATGGGCTCGTATTGGTGGACAGGAAGATGCAGGTGCTGCGTCCGTCGGTGATCTGGTGCGACAGTCGTGCGGTGCCTTATGGGGATCGCGCTTTCAAGTCGATCGGCGAAAAGCAATGCCTGGCACATCTTTTGAATTCTCCCGGAAACTTTACGGCTTCCAAATTGGCATGGGTAAAAGAGTATGAACCGCAGATATTTGGACAGGTGCATAAATTCATGTTGCCTGGTGACTTTATTGCCATGCGCATGACGGGCGATATTGTCACGACTGTTTCAGGCCTTTCGGAAGGAATTTTCTGGGATTTCCGGAATAATAGCGTTTCTGAAGATCTGATGAACTATTTCGGGTTCAGCAAGGAACTGGTTCCGGATATCCGTCCGACTTTCGGTTT
>OGNV01001381.1_pt1 | contig 15609 bp, 10 predicted proteins | sample 1573561 | NCBI WGS metagenome assembly OGNV01 (sample SAMEA2581892, study PRJEB24529) | metagenome | biome: Human gut stool | place: China | collected 2011
CCTACGAAGCCCGTATCTTCCTTAGAAACGGTGTAGGGTGGGTCCAAAAAGATCAAGTCTCCGGCAACTATTTTAGTACTTATATCCGAAAAGTCGTGACAAACAATTTCCATTCCTTCCAGTTTTTTCCCCGCTTCAAGCAGCCGCGTATAATTCACAGTAGCATTTTTATGACCATAGGGAACATTGTACTTTCCGTTCCGATTCACACGGTACAGTCCATTAAAAGAATTTGCATTCAAATACAAAAATCTCGCAGCCCGTTGATATTTCCCTTTTGGTTCCGTCGCGCGAATTGCATAGTAGCTTTCTTCGTCTGTTTCATATTCCTTAAGATACCGAATAACTCTTTCCGGATTATCCCTGACGGCACAAAAAGCGTTTATCAATTCGTCGTTAATATCCGACAAGCATCCCTTATTGGGTAAATCCAAAGAAAAGAAAATCGATGCACCGCCCATGAAGGGTTCGTAATAGTTGTTATAGTCAAGTCCTTCTGTTAGTTGTGCTACATATGGGACAAGCCATGATTTTCCGCCTGCCCATCGAATAAAAGACGTTATAGGTGCCATCAGTAGTTCCTCACCAACTCAATTAAGTAGTATTTTGCGCGCGTGTACGCTATGTAGTTCATATTCTCGGTTGTGTCAATACCGTGGATATAAATGACCATGTTCGCTTCCAACCCTTTAAATGCATCTATAGAATACACGCTGATTTCATTCTCATTGCTAGGTGTACCACAAACAAATTTCCACTTTGCAATCCCGTCAGGAAATTCAGCCAACAGCTTTTCCTTGCTTTCGGTGAGAATTACTAAGGAATCATTTTTTAGATATTCTTCCTCAAGGTATCGCTTAAAAAGTGTTTCAAAAAGTAAAACCAATTGCCCATGCTCGTTAACAATTTCTGTCGTAGGTGTCGGACCTTCAACAGGGTTTGCAACCATATCTGTACCCAGATTGGTCTTCTCTGCAGTCCAATTATAGATATTTGCGGTATTCCTAATATTCTCCCGCAGCAAATACGGCAGTTCACCAATGCCAAACCCGTTTCCGAAGCTCTCTTCTCTCAAAACCTGAACGTCATCGAAGAAAACTCCTAAGCGAGAGCCTTCTGGATCATCCAAAAGCAATCTAATGATACTTGCCCATTCCTCTGTAAAATCCTGTGCTTCATCAACAAAGATCGCGTTGTACTTTTCATAGTCACCAATGAGGCCATGGCTTATTCCTTTGAACAGCGGCTCTTGATAACTGGTAATATCCTCAACAAGCATTTCAAAGAGTGAGCGAATATCTTTAACATCAACCGCATCCCCAATATGACTGTTTACCATACTGGCAAGTGGTTTTGATGCACAAACAAAAAGTACCTTGTGCCCATTTGATTCCGCCTCATCCTTGGCCATTTTCATTGCAATCCAAGTTTTCCCGGTTCCTGCTCCTCCGCGCATGTAGAATTGTTTTACATTTTTCAGTAGATATATGTAATTGTCTTGCACACGGTTGATCACACTCAGCTGCTGATCTTTGAACCGAATCAACGCGCCAGCTGCTGCAGAAATCGCAATTCTATCTCTTATGAGTTCAAGGAAAGCGCGATGTTGACTTGCTGGATAATAGCGCCGACCGTAAGAACTACCTGCCCATAGGCGGAACATCTTTTTAATGCGATCATAGATATTGGTCAGGTCATTGCTGTCAATAGTACACGTTCTATGACGATTACTTAACTCAAGTTCTTCTCCTATGGGATAGAAGGGAAAAATCACACCGGCACCATATATTCCTGAATACTTGGTGTTGTATTTCGAAGAAAAAACTTTGGAGAAGTAGTACATATTCTTTTCCGCCTGATCATACGGAGAAGAGTTTAGTTTACGCTCACCATGTTCCGCATCCGAAAGATACCAGTTATTATCTTCAATACGGATTCCGTTCCCGCCTTTTACTTCCAGACATAAAAAACCATAGTCAGGACTGGCAACAATAAAATCTGCTTCAGATTTCACGAGACGCCCCGCATAATAACTTGTCCAACTAACAGAATAAAAGACATCGAACGTATCAGGAAGCTGGTTTTTTAATTCCTGATAAACAATTCTTTCAGAATCCGTTGGCAAATACTCTGATATGTTTTTCGGATACATATTAGCCATAATTACATCTCCCAAAAACCAACAGTCGGGTTATCCACTCCGTCAATCGAATACAAATACTTCCTGCCAAGCTCGGCGTTGAAGTGATTGCAAGAAATCTCCGGAATTATGAGACATGCACTGCAAGCCGTATCATCTCGCTCCGTGCAGATTGGATCAAATACGCAATTTTTCGCCTCGTCAAAAGCCTTCTTCAAGAAAAACGCATAGTTAGATTCAGCCATTCCAGACAGAGCGCCGAGGGGGATTCCCTGACTAGTTTGTGCATAGATAAAGATGCTCGCAGTCTCTACAAGGATAATCTCTGTCAAAGAATTACTGGACAGACCACTTAGTTCTCCTGCCGCATTCATAAAGGCATGGGACATAGAGTGGAGCAGCGCAAAAACATTCTTAGTGATTTTTTCACTGTCATCGATTTCACCGAACATCGAAATCACATCGCTATGAACATATTGTGCAAACCACTTTTTCACAGAAACATCGTCGTCAAGATCCGGCAACTGTTCCTCACTGATGATGTTGTTCTCATACAACCACTCAACGATTTTTCGCTGGCTAATCTCAAACAGGATGCCTTCCGTATCCAGTTTGGCTCCATAAACAAGATTTGCCGTTCCGTCTCTAGTTCTATCGTAGGCATTGAGCTTCAAGCGGCAATTCTTATTTGTGGAGTTCTTCGGATCAGCAACTCTTCTAGAATATCCATATGTACAGTTGATAATCTGAATATCGCAAGAAACCTGCATATTTGTGATACCCATCTTTTTGTTCAATGCTGTAACTTCCTCCGGAGAATCAATGAAATCCATATCAAGTTGACGCTGAATTGCTTCTTCTAGTGTAATGATTCGTTTAGCATATTTCAGCGTATCATACTGCATCAGCTTGAACGAGAAATGGCTCAGCCATTCTGCGTAGCCCACCGGATTTTCCGCTTTTTTTCTTGAAAACAGATCATCACACATTGCTACATACCGCTCAACACTTTTTGTGTTCGGCGCATTCTGAAGCATGTTATTTACAGCGCTTTCAAACATCTCAGGAGGAAGCATGCCCGCATCAATTAGGGCACGAACCTGCTGTTTTACATTTCGTCTCTGCGCATCGCTTTTAAATGCGTCACTAAATGCTAATTCAATGTTATTCAGAATCTCATCGTAGTCAGCGGTAGACAATTTGTCAAACCATCTACAGACGATCGTCTTTTGCGCATCTATGCCCTTCTTATAGAATTGACCATTCCGCTGATCAACCAGATTAATTACCTTCAGCGTGAAAGGCTTATAATTTCGGCCAGAATTTGCGTTGTCAGGCACCAATCTCGAATTGCAGTTCGGACAAATCTGAACAAACTCTGCAGGTTTTTCCGAGTTGCCGCTCCTATAAAACATTTTATATTGCGTTTCATTGGGGCGGAACTTGAAATTCTTTACCCCCTGCACATGCGGAATCTTTATGGGCTGTGCATATCCGCATTCGCAGGCATAGATCATTTGGAGTTGCTTGACTGCCCACTTTCCACAATCAGGATTTTTGCATTTCCATGTATACTTATCAACCGCATCAGGATTACGAAGATCGCTCACTGCACCACAGGAACTACAGTAAAACACCAACGGGGATATTTCACCGATGATATCAGGGATTCCTTCGTTGCACGCGGTTTCAACAATTGCAAACGAATGAGTATCTGGTGAAAGATCAAACGCGCTGATGTCACCACCTCGATCACCAAACAGTTTTACTTGGCGCTTAATTTCACCTTCGATAAAATCCTCATATATATCAGACATCTTGATATAATTCCAATTTTTTATCTTAGCCGAAACAGCTCTCTCAGAATCATCTTTTTCGGATATCCACATTTCCGGCAAGAACCTATATACAGCTTGAGTTTTGCTTCTCTTCATAATCTCTTACCTCAAATCTTAATCTCGATCTGCTCTTCTGTATCACGTAAGCTCGTCATTGGCGTTTTCTTGCCGTGCGAGAACTTTCCTATTGCGTCCGAAAGGGAAAGTTCCTTTGTGAAATTTCCATTTTTAATTCCAGAAAGAATGTTGACCGCTTCTTCGGTGATGATTTCTTTATATGCCAGAGACATTTTTTCCTGTTCATTGCATCCGTAAGCTGCAATAAGTTTAGAAACTGCATCATCAACGTCGATTTCTCCGGAACGAAGCAACTTCTGTACTTTAATTGCATTATGCAGACTATCCGAATTGGTTTTAATTGTGTAATACTGCCTAATCAAGCCTGCAAGCAATCCGGGCAAGGTGCTATAGATCGCATTTTTTGCCCATCTGTTGATTGGGACAGCCTCAACAAGATCGTCCCTGTTCTGATGGAAAATAACAAAATTTTTCAGGTAGGATCTATCGCGCACCCTCATTAGTCGAATGATATCCACGACAATACCCGTAAATTTACGACCAGTACGCGAATATGCTTGGATGTATTCGGCATTGTTGTTTGGCATTCCAAAGAAGTACATCACGTTAAAGGAATCCTCATCCACGCCATGAGAAATGGTACTTGTTGCGAGCAGGAGGTTGGTACTCTCGAAGTTCTTTCTGTTCGCCTGAATATCGAACAACGTTTTTCTTACGGTTTGGAAGTCCACATCACTGGTCATCTGTTCAATAACATACTTAGGAACACCCTTTGCCTCCAAATAGTTGTTAGCCTGGTTCTGGAATGCGTTCTCAAGTTCCATTGCGTCTTGCTTGCGATTATTGTAGACCAATTCAATCCAATAGTCGTACAGCATATCTCGATACTCATCAATGCTCCCAGAAAAACCGACAGCGCAGAGTTTTTCGTAGCTTTCTTCCAAGAATTGAATCATTCTATACACGACAAGTCGCATGATATAAACCGATTCCCACATGCCGTCAGTAATCGACCGTCCATAGGGGGCATATCCGATCAAAATGCGTGTAATGTCATTATTATCGGTGTAGGAATAGAAATCTTCGCCTGCTTCTGCTGAAGGATATTCACATGGAAATCTCCGTCCATCCATGTGATACAAATGCCAAATATGGCTCTCATACATGGAGATAGTTGCTGTTGCGCCAACAAATCGGATTAGCTTGCGCTGCGCCTCTGGAACCAGTTCCTTTGCATAATAGCTCAAGAACGACTCGTAGTGCGCATCAAATGTCCCCAAACTTTCCTTTACAAGATGCATCTCATCTTGAATAAAAAGAGTCGGAATGGGATCTTTTAGCAATCCTACGTTTTGAAGCACATGTACGCCGCATGACGCGCAAGAGCATTTTGCATTTCCCGTAAATCCATGTACCGGGCATTTTTTCTTCACTTGACCAAACAGCATCTTAAAGTCATTGCTTGTGCCAAGCATAGCCATCTTATCAATCGTGCTGACCACAATGGAAGGCAGATAGCGATAAATTTCGTTATCTACAATCATGAGCGGCAAAACCATGATGGGGCACTCTGGATTATCACAAACATGCTCCAATCTCCAAGTGTCACGATTAAATCTTAGATTTACGTGTTTTTTACCACAATAGGGGCACGTATCAATGAAGCGATAATACTCATTTAGCGTTTCAGAATCACTTTCAAGAATAAGGTCTTTTGTCTTATTCTTATCTCCGCGCTCACTTAAACGTTCAAAGGAGTCTATCTTATTCGGTGTATTTCCTTTGCCCACAAAGAAGCCGACTTGGAACGGTGTTTTGTGAGCCAACTCCCCGCTGGACTCTCTTACAACATTCGCTTTCATGACGATCATAAGCACACGATCAAGCTGTTGCACTGCAAGCAGTCTCAGCGGATACTTAAGAAATGCAGTAATGCCGTCGTTTTTTCCGCGCAGGCGGTCAAAGAACATGTTGAACACGCATGCGCCAAGAAACGCTTCTGTTTTACCACCGCCTGTCGGGAAGTAAAGCAAGTTCGCGGTTTCAATGTCCGCTTCCGCAATATTGGGATCATTTTTATACTCGCTGCGAATCATCTCGCAGATAAGCGAAACGATAAAAACGATCTGGAACAAACGCCAACCGCTAATCTGTCTGTGTTCACCAGCGAGTTTCGTCATAAAGGTTTTGTTCATATAAACAAACGCCTTTTTAACAAAATCCCTGTACTCAATCTGATCAATGCCCTTCCTAAAACGGCCAATTTCATGCTGATAGTTCTCTAATGCATCTTTAAACCGTTCTTTTGCATTGACCGTTTGGAACCTTGTATGATTGAACTCGTAGACACACTTCTCATAATCCGATTTCATTTCTTCGTAAATAACAGTCAGATTGCCAACAGGATCCTGAATAAGTTTTTCAAATGTAACATACTGTGTTAACGCATCTTTGGTCTTCAGGCGCATTTGATAATATCTCGGAATATTATCAGTCCGAATGGAGTTGTCCTCTTCATGATAGGCTGCAGAAGTGTTTTCTGCAACGACATGCACCATGGGACGCTTTCTGTAGCTGTTTTTAAAATAGTCCAGTTTGATATTCTGAAACTCGACACTATCATCTCCAACCACATCAATACCAGCATTGAAAACTTTAGGCAAATATCCGATGTTGCTCTTGCCATTCACGGGAGTCTTATTAACCATTTGCATCAAGAATCGATAGGAATCCCCTTCATCGGTAACGGTGCAATAAATGTCAATATCCCATCGAGGGTTTACACGTTCTTCGCTTCCACCTGTAACAAGGTAGAAACGTTCCTTATCGACCAGATCAAAAAATGTAACACGGTCACTCTTAATAACTTTTATTTCGCTGATGATTCTATCCGACAGAGCCCTTAAGCGTTCGTTGATTTTCTGCTCCAAATGAAACTTTTTATCACTAATAGAGTCAAGCCGGATTGATATACCATCACCCATCTCGTCTTCAACCCGCACCTTTTTGTAGGTCAATGGAAGACTAAACCGCAGGTCAGGATAGCATTCACAGAGCTGCTGCATTTCGGTATATTGAACGTTATCCTTTTCAGAGTATTTCTGAAGCAAGTAATCAATCGTCTTGTCATAATCCGGCTCGACCGTATAAAACAACAGTCCCTTGGGAATCACACGAATAACACCTGAAGAATTCTTCTTGACGATAAACGAAATACTTATGGACGGTACACTTTCAAAGCGGGTACTATTATTCTCGATATACCCACCATCAAACTTCTCTTCCATGCGGTTCTCAGCAAGCATGCCGACCATAACGCGATCTGCCGGAGATTCATCCACAAAGGTCTCTTCAATATCATCACCAGCGATCCTTTCGATATATCTAGAGACTATGTAATCAGCAAGTATGTTGTAATCGTTTGCCATACTATTTCTCCTCCCAGCACATGCAAATGCCATATAGGGTAATTACTTGTTTGACTTTGTCCACCACGCAGGCTTGTAAGACGACGCTTTTCCCGCGCCATATCCGCCAGCCACTCCAAATAGTCGCTCTGCTTCCGTCACGTACGGTGCTAATTCTTTTCGCTCTCCCAAGATCCACAAACAACCATTATTTGACCTGCAATCTACAGCTTTGAACCCCTTGCTCACGAAGAAATCCTTCAAGCTTTTGGGCTGAGTTTTACCTGCTTGTACAGTAGATCCTTGTTTTGCAGGAGAGTTTGCCACATCTTTGGGGATAAGCGTATCATTAGCAATAATTTTCGTAATCTTATATGTCAAAGAAACTCCTGCAAGTTTAAAGGTTTCACCGACCTTTTTCCCTATAATTCCTTTTTGCTTAGGGTACTTTGCAAGATCAACCATCACGGTTGTGTCCTTTTTTGTTTCCTGAATTACTGCCTTAATGGTTACATGATCGACTACTTCATTAAGCAATCTTTCTTTGATGGTGGCTGAAGCTGTACGTTTGGTTACAGTATTCCGTTTGTTTCCCGTACGAACACCAGTTGATGGTGTACCGCTCTGCGTTGAAGACTGCGGTAAAGGTGTTCTATCTGGCACTTGCTTAATAATTTCTTCCATTGGTGTACCAGGCTTCAGATCGCTAATTACATACAAAACATCTCGGGCTCTTGAACAGGCGGTATATACTGCTCGCATCTGGCTCTGTACCGCAGTTTGCTGCTCTTCCGGCATATTTTTGATAGCGCTCCATGTCTTTATTTCACTACCCACTTGTCCGTTGAGATTGACATAGTTATACGGGAACAAGCCAGCCAAAATAACAGCCTTAAAATCCAATCCCAACGAGGACTCAATGGTAGAGATAACTACACCCGTAATGTCTCCGGGTTTTTTCTTCACAAAGAAACCATCTTTCTCGTTAATGATCATCGAATAAGAAATGCCTTCCTCGTCAAGCCCTTGCTGAAGCCAATAGAGGAAATGGTAGTTCAAATAGGGAACTTTTCTAAACGGGAATAACACAGCTATGTCTGAGTAACTAATCCTATACGTTGTTGCAATTTCTTTAATTGCTGCAATTACACTCGTTTTGATACTTGTCCGTTGAACCCCGGTCCTAACTTTAAGCGCAATTGTTGGATTTGTGCCGACTTTGAACGAGTTATATTCATACTCCAAAGAGTTAATTAGATCCAGCATTGACAAACGCGTATTCATGTGCTGCAACATATGTGAAATATACTCGCCTATCTCTTGACTATTTCGGTAATTTTTTTCGATGTAGCGAACACGTCCAGTGAAGTCAAGCTGGATCCCATTCATCCGTTTCCACGGGGCATCACCTTTTCGACTTAGCGCACGAACTGCTTGATTCAAATCGCCTGCCATTAAAAACACACGATCATCGTCATCTTCCAAAAGGCGATAACATAGCTCGAGATAAAGAGGATCAAAAATCTGCACCTCGTCAATAAAAATCGCCTTAAATCGAAGCTTCACCTTTCCTTGTTTCACCATGTCTATGCATTTTTGAATTTCTTCTTCTGTTGCAATGTTTGATGCGCAATGAGAGTGTAAGCATTCCTCATAAATCTTTTTTACCAACTTATGGAATGTCATGACAAACAGTTTGATATCTTTGCCAAAATTAGCACAACTGCGCTTGAAATTATAAGAATCGGCTAAGTTGCTGTTATAGCATGTGAGGAGTACGTTGGATCCTTTGTACAGACTTGCATACTTAAACGCTTTAGAAAGAAGCAGAACGCTTTTTCCTGCGCCGGGGTTTGCCAGAATGACTCGATGACCTTTACCCATGTCGTTAACAACGCCTACCTGGTACTCATCGAGGAAGAATGTTTTATATTCCAGTTCCTTTCCGGTAATGCGCAGATCAGCTTCGGTTACCAATGTTTTCTTTTCGGCAACGCAAACATTTATGGTCTCATTCAGCACGACAGTGTATTCGGGAGCCAAACGTTCGAAAATCGCTCGACATTCTAGTTCTGACAGAGACTTAAACGTCTTATCGTATGCCTTGCGAATACCCGCAAATATTTTCAAATCTTCAATTCTTTTTTCTTTGCCGTCAGATGTGATTGGTCTAAACGAATCAAATGTTGCATAATTTCGTAGTTGCTGAAGGTCATCCTTCGACACGGTAGTCTTTCCTACCACCTCATCCGGAAACATAACAATATGTTTGTATGGGAATTTAAGTGCTTTCTTTTCTCCGTTACGAACAATCAAAAGCTTGGAATCCAAAAGGCGTTCATAGATTTTACCTTCGACCATTTGGACATAAGCGATATACGAAGACACCGGCATTGCATTAATCATTCCGGAGTAAATCGAGAACGTGACAAGCCCTTCGCTGGGAGAAATATACATTCCCAGCTTCACTCTTTCGCCGCTTAAGCCTACAGGGTCTATACCAACCACCATATGGCCATTTTGAAAATTGCGTGCAGCATATCTAAGGATCCCTTTTTCCGCTTTTGTAATATGATCCTTTCGTTCATAATCCTGCGGCCACAAGCGAATTGCCATTTCTCCCACCTCTTGGTTTCACGAATAAGATTTACTTGCAGTTATGGATATTGCTCAATCTCCACTCACAAACTCCATCACATCTCCGATATTGACATCTAACGCAACGCAGATTCTATTGAGCACGGACAGCGTAACCTCTTCATCCCGCCGCAGCCGGGTCATGGTGTTCGGCGCGATGCCTGCCGCTTTGCGCAGATCAGCTTTGCTCATCTTCTTATCGACGAGCAGTTTCCAGAGCTTATTATACGAAATAGCCATTCCTGTTCGACCTCCGGCCACAAATAATGTTTTTATTATACATCTTTCTCGAACACAAGGAAAGAGAGCTTCGCATCATGTTGCGAAACTCTCTAATTTCAAAAACAGCTTGCATGCAAGACTCTTACGCATAGATCGTTCGTATATCTTGGCAGCAGTTTTACTTCTCATTTTCCGCTCGGCATCAATATCATAAGGGCTTGGGATTATCCCAAAATCGCCGCGTGCACGGACAGCGGCTGTGCTTGCTAATCCACCAAATCCCAGTTTTCTCTGTCCCAACGCCGCTCTTTCTCTCCGCCGAAATCTGTGCTATACTGTAAGAAAATCGGTGGAAGGAGGACTCTCTTATGGCGCTCAAACGGGTATTTGCCGGGTTTTATACACGGTACGACGGAAAGCCCATCTTCGTTGTCCGGGTGCTCAAAGACATCGACACCAGCGAGTTCATCGTGGTCTGCAAGGACGCCAGCTTTGCCAAAGAAGACAACGAGCATTACTACCTCATCCGGTACACCTCCTTCTGCGAGCAGGTCGAAGCCGATGGTGTGCTGCGGGATAAATACGTCCGCCAGACCCGGCGCGAGATCGACGAAGGCACCGTCCGCGAAGTGTATGAGGACGGCTTTCCGGAGCCCAAGAGCAAGCCCTTCACTTATGTTGATGACGAGTACGCGGAGTGCGCCATCCGTTGCAGCAGAACCTATAGAAGGCAACATTGTCAACAAACTTCTCACTACATTTTTCAGCAATAGCTTTCCTTTGTGCCTCAAACTTGTCACTGGCGAACTTTAAGAAAAAGAGGCTGAGAACAACGTGTTTGTATTCTGCTGGCTCGACAGAACCACGAAGTTTGTCAGCCGATTTCCAAAGGGCTTCTTCCATGGAAATTTCTTTCTTGGATTTAGATGTAGCTCGTGCCATACCATGATCCTCCTATTTCTTTATTCCTTACTAAGAATAGCACACTTTTCATCCAAAAAGTAGGACGTCAAGCAATTTCCTTTGAAAGGATCATTTCATCCAGCTTGTTTTTGAAGTCGGTCTTGGTAATCTTCAGCCCATTGGAACCAAGACGTACCACAGGCGGATAGCCCTCGTCGTTTTCCAGTGCTGCAATGATGCTGCCGGAATCCCCCTTGCCAACACCGCTGTGCGGCATAGGACCGACCATGACCAGCGCATATTGAGGCTTATAGTACATCTTCTTGAAATTGAAGGTTTTAGCATTCTCATAGTCAAGATAGAGTTCAAAGCGGTTTTTATCCAGACCCAGCCTTTTAGCAATAGAGAGCAAAACGTTTGCCTTAACATCGGACTGACCGCTCACAATGATCTTCCCAGTTGGATACACCTGATAGTCCGATTGCTTTTGAAGCAGGTACTCCATACCCAGCATCTTGAGAAAGATCTCAAGCTCACCGGTGCGATTCAGCATGGAAAGGGCACCGGGCAGATGGTCGTCCAGCTCCTGCCGGATATTATCCTCCAGTTCGAGCAGTTCTTCTACGTCAAGCATCGTTTTCTGCACTCTCCTCATCAAAAACATGGTGGAGTTTGTCGATTGCACGTTCAAGCCGGAGCTTGAGCATAGCGATTTCATCTTGTGCTGCCTGATACTTCTGTGCGATGCGATTTTGTTCTTCCATAGAGGGCAGCGGAATCAGAACTTTTTTCAGCTTGTCTACGCCTATATTCGGAATGGTGGCACCAACGGTGATGTTTTTCAGGGTCGCAATGCCTTGCTCGCTTTCGAAAAATGCCTTGACGTAGTAAGGGTTAGCCCGGCTTTTGTCCAGCTCAATAATATACAGATTGCCGTTTGCCAGAATCCGCTGATCCTCCCTGACAGATGCAACGGCAACCTTGTACGGATAACCATTTTTCGACAGGATGAGATCGTTGTTCTTCAAACAGTATTTCTCATATTTGGGTTCGATGCTGGATAGATACGGCAGCTTGTCATCGATTATGCCGTTCTGAATATTTGCCAACATCAAATACTGCATATTAGTCACTTCGTTGGACACCATCGTATCGAGCTGGCTGGCAGTGCAGGGGGCACCACGGCTGATGCTGCGGATGACACTTTCAAAAGGAACACCATTTGCAAAGGCTGGAACGCACTGCATATAGCGTTCCAAACTCAGGTTATAGTCGTTCTCACGAAGTTCATCAATGGAAACTTCTCGGCTATAATCCGAATCCGTGTGCATCGCATCCACAATAGTTGCAATGTCATCCTCACTGAACAGATTCTGCCGCCGTCCCATCATGCAGATCTGGGAGGCGTCGATCATGCGCACACGCTCATTATTATGGCTGAGCACGATCAAGGTGGTGCCTACATTCGTATAGGAGAACATTTTGGTTGGCAGTGTGATAACGCACTCGATTAGTTTGCGTTCTACGAAGTATTTTCGCATAGGAGTATCAATGCTATTCCATGTGCTGCCGTTTGTCATAATGCCAACGGCTTTTCCTTCCTCGGCAAGCAAATCGCAGAGCAACGCATTGAAAATCCAATCAGACGAAGTTGCCTTCGACAAACCCGGATACTTTCTGGAAAGACGCTCCATATACTCGGTACCTTCTCCCAGATACCGCAGCTTCATTCCAAAAGGATAATTGGAAAAGATTTTATCGAACTTTGGCGTAGGATTGTCTTTTACAAGATTGAAGACATCGCAAAGCTGTACATGAACGTCCGCACCGAGCAGTTCGACACGGATCTTTGCGATTGCCCCCCGTTCCTCGTTAATCTCATAACCGTAGTAGTGCGCTTTATTCTGATTTTGTGCTTCGGCAACAAGAAAAGAACCAATGCCACAACCAAGGTCTGCTACACGTTCGCCATCCTGTACGCACAAGATGCTTTGCGCCAATTTTATAATCGAATGAGGCGTTGTCATCGCCGTCTTCGATTCTTCCTCGTCTCCGGGGAATAGTGCTACCCATGCCAATTCCTCCGGTGTGTAATAATTGACCAGCCGCAAAAGTTGCTTCCACGCTTCCTCGGAGAGATGTGCCTTTGCAAAGCAGCGAGTATCCTCGTCAATGTCCAATTTGCCGTTGTAAATATCTTCGAGCGTAATATTGTCCATGTGGGAAATATCCTGAGACACCTTGTGAAGAAGGTATGCCGCAAGATATACGTTTCCTTCGGGGCGAATGCCTGACTGGACGAGACATTGTGCAATCTCCGCTGGAATCTGGGAGATTTTCATCTGCTTCTCGTTGTTATAGAATTCATTTTCAACAATCGACATGGTTACCTCCAATCTTGTGGTTATTGTTAACCAAACACATCTTCTGGCGTTAGTATAGCATTTCCAGGATACAAAGTCAATGGTTTCAACCAATCTTTTTCTGATTATTAAAAACCATGGAGAGACGCGCTGCTACTCCCTACAAATAAATAAAGATAAAGAGTGCATGGGACATACAAGAACCCGCACCAATAGTTGTAGAACCCGTGCATTGCTTTCGTTTGGTTGCAGGAGTAAAATAAAAATGATTTATTATAGATTACCAGCACCTCTATAAAGTGATAAGGCTTAAAATAACAGGAGGCCATCATGGAGCCAATGAAAGCAACCAGTGTCAACAGCCGTGCGGAGGAGCTGTTTGTGCAGCTTTTCTGTGAAGCTTTTGGCCCGGAAAAGACCGAAAATTTGCAGGTCCAGTACCCCTTCGTGGACATCTATGGTCGGCACCGTTATATCGATTTTGCGCTGGAATCTCCTGAATCCCAAATTGCGATTGAGATAGACGACGAAACCTACCATAACCCAAGCAAGGTGTCTGAGAACAAGTATGCGGATGACCTCCTGAAGCAGAATAGCTTGATTTACGACAACTGGAAAGTATACCGATGGATTTATAGCCAGCTTGAAAAACAACCGGAAAAGGTTAAGGATGAGCTGATTACTTTCTTGGGCAGCAGTCCCATGTTCAAGGCTTTTGAAGCAGATCTTCCGGTTCAGATGGGGCAGACAATAGAGCTGCGGGATTACCAACAGGAGGCTATCGACAACCTGAAGAAGATGCGTGGATGGTAAAACCATCGCACTGCTGTACCACGCGACCGGCGTTGGAAAAACCATCACGGCAGCAACGGATGCCAAGGCCGTGGGCGGACGCACGCTGTTCCTGGTCAATGCCCTGAAACTGGCATCTCAGGCAAAAGAGACCTTTGCTAAGGTCTGGCCGGAAGCGACTTTGGGAGAGTACACCGGAAGTCAGAAGGATATGACCCAGACGGTCATTTTTGCAACGGTGCAGAGTATCTCCAAGGATCTGGAAAAATTCTCGCCTACGGATTTTGATTACTTGATCGTGGACGAATGTCACCATGCGGCAGCCAACACCTACCAGAAGATTTTCACCTACTTCCACCCGAAGTTTATTTTGGGTTTGACCGCTACCCCGGAACGCAGCGATGGCGAAGATATGCTGGAGCTGTTCCAGAATGTTGCCCACAAAATGGATCTCAAGACTGCCGTGGAGCGTGGCATTCTGGTGCCGATTCGCTGTATCCGGGTCAAAACCAACATTGATCTAACCGATGTGCGGATCAATGGTATCAAATATAACTCGCAGGATCTGGAAAGTAAGCTGTTCATTCCGGAGCGCAATCAGTTGATTGTTGATACCTACCTGAAGTATGTGAATGGCAAAAAGACTGTGATTTTCTGCGCAAGCGTAGATCATGCGGCGGAGATTGCGAAGCTGCTGCGCGACAATGGGGTGAAAGCAGAGGCTGTTTCTGGGCGTGACCGGGTAGAAATCCGGGATAAGATCCTGAAAGATTACGAAACCGGTTCTACGAATGTTCTTTGTGCCTGTGACTTGCTGAATGAGGGCTGGGATAGTTCTCATACCACAGTGCTGTTCATGGCACGGCCCACAATGTCTAAAACAATCTATATGCAGCAGCTTGGGCGAGGCACCCGCCGCTGTCCGGGAAAAGATGACCTGTTGGTGATTGATTTTGTAGACAACGCCAATATGTTCAATATGCCCTACAGTCTGCATCGGGTGCTGGATATTTCAAAATATCAGCCCATGGCCTATGTGCTGGCCCCGGAGAACAAGCGGAAGCTGGATCAGGACATGCTGTTCAAGGGAGAAAAGCCGGAAGCGTGGCTGGATGTGCCGATTGATGTAGACGACTACGAAATCATCGACTTGTTCAATTGGCAGAACAGCGTCAAGAATATGATCTCGCAGATTGAGTTTGTTCGGATGGTAGATGTGCAATCCGAAA